>Ga0210144_1000141_pt1 | contig 41314 bp, 41 predicted proteins | sample Muzzi_PWA_D2_FD_185532 | JGI IMG/M metagenome (GOLD analysis project Ga0210144, IMG submission 185532) | Wetland microbial communities from San Francisco Bay, California, USA, that impact long-term carbon sequestration - Muzzi_PWA_D2 (SPAdes) | ecosystem: Environmental > Aquatic > Marine >...
TCGAAGCCGCGCAGCACCTCGACCGGCATCGAGGCGCCGCCGGTGATGCAGTTGCGCAGCGCCGAGGTGTCGAAGCGCTCGCGCTCGGGGTGGTGCAGGAGGGCGCCGAACATCGTCGGCACGCCGTAGAAGTGGGTGACGCCGTCCCGCTGCATCGTCGCCAGCGCTTCGCCTGGGTCGAATTTGGGCACCAGGGTGAGGCAGGCGCCGACCCGCACCGAGGCGTTCATGCCGACCGTCTGGCCGAAGGAGTGGAAGAGAGGGAGCGCGCCGAGCACGATGTCGCCGGCGCCGACCTCGCAGGTCGTGCGGGAGGCGATCTCGGCGTTGCGGGCGAGGTTGAGGTGGGTCAGCTCGGCGCCCTTCGGTTTGCCGGTGGTGCCCGAGGTGTAGAGGAGCACCGCGATGTCGTCCTCGGCGGTGTCGGCGACGCTGGGGCTCGGCTCCAGCTCCGCCAGCGTCGCCGCGAAGGCCGCCGGCTCGACCTCGACCAGGGCGGCGCCGGCGTCGGCGGCCCCGGCCCGCGCCTCCTCGGCGAAGCCGTGCCAGGCGAGCAGCAGCTCGGCGCCGGAGTCCTCCAGGTAGAAGGCGATCTCACGGCGCTTCAGCAGCACGTTCATCGGCACGACGACCCCGCCGGCCCGCAGCACGCCGTAGTAGGCGACCGGGAACTCGGGCACGTTGGGCAGCATCACCCCGACCCGGTCGCCCGGCTCGACGCCCTTGTCGCGCAGCAAGGCGGCCAGCCTGGCGCTGCGGTCGTCCAGCTCCGCGTAGCTCAGCTCGAGCTCGCCGAGCCGGATCGCGGGTGCGTCCGGCGAGCGCTCGGCGCTCTCGGTCAGCAGCGATGCGAGGTTGAGCCCCATCTCCCGGGCGAGCATAGCCCTCGGCCCGCCCGAGGGGCAAGCGGCGCCCCCCGGATATGCTCAGTCGATGACTGACCTGGGCGAGCCGAGCTCCTACCTCGCGCTCGAGGAGGGCACGAGGGTCTATTCGAGCGACGAGCGCGACCTCGGCGAGGTCCAGCACGTGCTCGCCGACCCGGGGCTCGATGTCTTCGACGGGTTCGTCCTCGACACCACCGTGCTGCCGGGCGGGCACCGCTTCGTCGACGCCCCGCAGGTGGCGGAGGTCTACGAGCGAGGCGTGGTTCTCGCGATCGACGCCGCCGCGGCCGAGCGGTTGCCCAAGCCGACCGCCAACCCGGGTGAGGTGGAGGTGGGTCCGGACGACCTGGTGGCCGGCGACAAGCACGGCAAGCTGCGCCGCGCCTGGGACCTGATCTCGGGAAAGGGCTGAAGCAGACGGCGCTACCCCGGAGTGGACCGCCGACTGTGGACTTGGCCGGGCTATAGGGGGGGTCACCCCACAGTCAGCGGCCGATTTCCTTAGGATCTCTGCGGGATGAAGGTGCCGATGCTGACGATTGCGGCTTGCGCAGCCCTGGCTATCGTCGGGTGTGGCGGTGGCGACTCCTCGACCGAATCGACGGAATCGACCACGACCGAAGCAACGACCAGCTCGAAGAAGACCAAGCCGAAGGTGACGGTGCCGAAGGGCGCGCCGCCGAAGAAGCTGGTCGTCAAGGAACTCGAAGAAGGGACGGGTGCCGAAGCCCAGTCCGACGACGAAGTCACCGTCCAGTACGTCGGCGTCGACTACAAGAGCGGCAAGGAATTCGACTCCTCCTGGAGCCGCAACGAACCCTTCAGCTTCCAGCTCGGCGCCGGCCAGGTGATCCCCGGCTGGGAACAGGGGGTCGAAGGGATGAAGGTCGGCGGCCGCCGTGAGCTGGTCATTCCGCCCGAACTCGCCTACGGCGAAGCCGGGTCCCCGCCGGCGATCGGCCCGAACGAAACCCTCGTCTTCGTGATCGACCTGCTCGAAGTCGGCTAGGCCCGCGCTTCGCGGGATGCGTTGGGTACTTCACCACAGCGGTGCGATTGCCCCAGCCGCTGTTACCGATATCGGACGCAACCGACGTCTGACGTCGGTTGCGTCGAATGTCGGTAAGTCGCAGTCGTACGAGAAGATCGTGGCGTGGCGACCGGGTCGATACGCGCCGAGCGGTTCGCCGCGCAGGCGCTCGCAGGGCCGCCGCTCGCCGATTCCGTCGCGGTCGCCGAGCGGCTGCTCGCCGTGCAGGGCCAGGACCCGCGCGGCTTTCGGCTTGCGGTCCGCGCCCGGACCCGGGGCCTGTCGGTTGCCGATGTCGAGCGGGCGCTGGGAGAGGACCGCACTCTGCTGGTCACCTGGCTCAACCGCGGCACGCTCCACCTGGTCCGCAGCGAGGACTACCCCTGGCTGCAGGCGCTGACCGCGCCGCCCCTGCTCACCTCCAGCGCCAGGCGCCTGCGGCAGGAGGGCGTGGGAGAGGCGGAAGCCGAGCGGGCCGTGGCGACGATCGAGCGCTGCCTGGCCGACCAGGGACCGCTGACGCGGGTCGAGCTGCGCGAGCGCTTGGAGGCGGCGGACGTGCGGACCGAGGGCCAGGCGTTGATGCACCTGCTCTTCCTCGCCGCCCTGCGGGGGATCGTGGTGCGCGGCCCGATGCGCGGTAGGCAGCATGCCTACGCGCTGGTGCGCGACTGGCTCGGGGAGCCGCGGCCGGTCGACCGCGATGCCGCCCTGGCCGAGCTGGCGCGGCGCTACCTGGCGGGCCATCAGCCGGCGAGCGACCGCGATCTCGCCAGGTGGGCCGGGCTGCCGCTGCGCGACGCACGGGCCGGCCTCAGGGCGATCGGGTCCGAGCTGGAGGAGGGCGAGGACGGACTGTTTCGCCTCGCCAAGCGGCGTCCGGTCGGAGAGGACCCGTCGCCACGCCTGCTCGGCGCCTTCGATCCGGTGCTGCTCGGCTGGACCTCGCGCGAGCCGGTCCTCGGCCGCCACGAGTTTCGCGTCGTCAGCGGCGGCCTCTTCCGCCCCTTCGCCCTCGCCGGCGGCCGCGCCGTCGCCGGCTGGAGATGGGTGAGGGAAGAGGTCGCGATCGATCCCTTCGAGCGCCTGCCGGCCGGGCAGCGAAAGGCCCTCGAGGCCGACGCCACCGACGTCGCCCGCTTCCTCGCTTCAGGCTGAGCTGGGGGAGAACTTTACGCGCTCGGCCCTTGGGGAGAGGTGGGAAAGAGGAAGGGCCGACAGCGGCACACGGAGCTCACCGACATGAGCGCAGACGAAATCTCCGAGATCGCGCGAGATCCAAGCATCTCGCCAGCGCGTCGCCGCAAGGCACAGGCCGAGGAGAAGGAGCGCGGATTTCGCAATCGCCAGAAGCGGAGGCGCCGATGAAGTCCTACACTCAAAACATGTCGCGACGACCTCGATACCGGTGGCGGACCTGGCTCCGTGGGCGACTTCCGTGGGCGCTTGGAGGGCTCTTTCCGCCTGGCTCAAAGGATTGTGGAGATCACGAGTGGTTCCGTGTCGATGAGGACACGGATTGGTGCTACCACTGCGAAGTCGGCGAGCGCCCGCACCAGCACATGCCAATCGACTGGGACAGCGACCTATGGCGAGAACTGAGCCGTCGGGCTGACGGAGGCGACGAGTACTACCAGCAACTCATTCGCCGAATGAAAGACGAGGAACGAGCGGCTCAGGGCGCCGCATGAATCGCCAGCGCCCGCTTCTTCACTCAGAGAACTGAGCTCCCTGTGCCGGGGCCGGTGGCTCGGCGCTGCCGCCGAGGGCCTCGATCGGCGGGCCGACCGGGCCGGTCGGAACCCAGCCTCGGTACATGCGCAACAAAGCCAGCACGCCGGCCAGGCCGGCCAGGGCCGAGAGGCCGCCGGCGTAGGCAAGCGTGCCCCTGGCGCCGATCGCGGCGACGAGCAGGCCGCCCGCGGCGAAGGCGCCAAGCTCGGCGCTGTTTCGGATGCCGTTGTAGGCGGCGAAGGCGCGGCCGTGCAGCTTGTCGGGGACGCGGACGTGGATCAGGCTGCGGAACATCACGTTCTTCAGCCCGTGCGCGGTGCCGCCCATGAACGAGCAGGCGAGGAAGAAGGCGAAGCTGAGCCAGAGGGCGGGCAGGGCCAACGCCGCCCCCTGGGTCGCGGCGGCGAGCAGCCCGGCGGCGGCGACGGCGCCGAACGCGACGCGGCGGGAGAGCAGCATCGCGCCGAGCGCCATGCCGCCGGTCCAGATCGAGAGCATCGCGCCGTAGGAGATTTCGCCGCGCCCGAGCACGTCCTCGACGAAGAAGAGCTCGCCGACCCAGACCGCGGACATGAAGAGCAGCGAGCTGAAGGCGACAGTCATCACCAGGGCCAAGAGCCGGTCGCGAAAGAGGAAGGCGACGCCGTCGCGGGCGCGGGGCGCGCGCTCGGACTCGCTCAGAGCCTCGGGACGGCGCCGCACGTGCAGGCTCAGCGCCGCGATCGCGACGAAGGCGAAGGTGGCGGCGTCGACCAGCATCGCCAGCTCGAGCCCGCCTAGGCCGAAGAGCACGCCGCCGAGCAGCGGGCCGGCGCCGAAGCCGATGTAGCGGACCGTCTCGATATGGCCGTTGGCCTCCTGGATTCGCGCCTCGCCCGCCAGTGGCGGCACCAACGAGAACTCTGCCGGCTGCGAGGTGGCGAAGACGACGCCGAGGACGGCGGTGAGGACGAGCACCGGCGTCACCGCGGTGGCGAAGGCGAGCGCGACCGCGGCGAGCGCGCCGACTGCCGAGACCCCGGCCAGCAGCCGGGTCGCCTCGACCCGGTCGACCAGCAGCCCGGCCCAGCCGGCGACCAGCACCGACGGCCCGAACAGGCAGATCCACAGCGCCGCCACCGCGAACCCCGAGTCGGTGACGTCCTTGACGTGCAATCCCAGCGCCACGATCGCCACCCAGTCCCCAAGCGCCGAGAGCCCCACCGATCCGGCGACCAGCCGGAAATCCCGACCGCGAAACAGGCTGGGCTTCATGCGCCCACCATAGGCCGGTTCCGCGGAACCGGCCATCTATCCGCCGCCGAGAATTTGCAGAGTTGTGACACACACGCGCGCTCTCGATCGCTACGGTCGCCCGCATGGGGAATCTGGCTATTCGAATACCAGAGCGGTATGCTGAATACATGACGCCACAGATAGCGATTCGCATACCCGACGATCAGCTGCGAGGGCTCGACGAGGCCGTCGAGCGCGGCCAATTCAAGAGCAGAGCGGATGGGATGAGGCGGGCGCTGGGCAACCTGCTGGCCGAGCTTCGCGAGCGCGAGATCGCTCGCGAATACCGGGAGGCGTATACCCGGCAGCCCCAGGATCCGGAGATTGGCCGGGTAGGGGCGAAGCTGCTTTCCGACTTCTACAAACGCGAGGAGTCCTAGTTGAGATGAGCCTCGTCGATCGCGGCGACATCTTCGATGCGGACCTGCCCGACTCGGGGGTCCGGCCGGTCCTCGTCGTTACGCGCGAGGCGGCGATCCCGGTGCTCTCCGCGGTCACCGTGGCGCCGATAACGTCGACGATTCGGAGCATCGCGAGCGAGGTTCCACTCGACTCAAAGCATGGACTGAAGCACCCGAGCGTCGCCAACTGCGACAACCTCTTCACGATCGACAAGGCGCTCCTCGCCGACCGCCGGGGGGCGCTTGCCTTCGAGGACGTCGCCCGCCTCGACGACGCCCTCCGCTTCGCGCTCCAGCTCGACTGAGCCGACTTAACCCAGCTTCGGGCTGCGCCAGGGCTGGGCGAGGCGGTTCGCCAGCTCGTCGGCGAGGCCCTCGACCGGGACCCGCGTCTGCTCGAGCGAGTCGCGGTCGCGCAGGGTGACGGTGTCGTCCTCCATCGTCTGGCCGTCGACGGTGATGCCCCACGGGGTGCCGATCTCGTCCTGGCGGCGGTAGCGCTTGCCGATCGAGCCGCCCTCGTCGAACTCGGCCGGGATGCGGCGGCGCACGGCCTCGAAGACCTCGCGGGCCTTCTCCGGCATGCCCTCCCTGGAGACGAGGGGGAGGACGGCCGCCTTGACCGGTGCGAGACGGGGGTGGAGGCGGAGCACCGTGCGCTTGCGGCCCTCGACCTCCTCGACGTCGTAGGCGTCGACCAGGAAGGCGAGGGCGGCGCGGTCGGCGCCCGCCGCAGGCTCGATCACGTAGGGGACGTAGCGCTCTTTGGTCTGCTGGTCGAAGTACTCGAGCTTCTCGCCGCTGAACTTGGCGTGCTGGGTGAGGTCGAAGTCGCCGCGGTTGGCGATTCCCTCCAGCTCCGACCAGCCGATCGGGAATAGGTACTCGACGTCGCTGGTCGCCGAGGAGTAGTGCGAGAGCTCCTCGGCGCCGTGTGGGCGAACGCGCAGGAAGTCGGGGCGGATCCCCAGCTCCGTGTACCAGCGCTCGCGCTGCTCGATCCACGTCCGGTGCCACTGCTCGGCGTCCTCGGGCGGCACGAAGAACTCCATCTCCATCTGCTCGAACTCGCGGGTGCGGAAGATGAAGTTGCCGGGGGTGATCTCGTTGCGGAACGACTTGCCGACCTGGGCGATCCCGAAGGGCGGCTTCTTGCGGGCGAAGCCGAGCACGTTCTTGAAGTTGATGAAGATGCCCTGCGCCGTCTCCGGCCGCAGGTAGACCTCCGAGCCCGCGCCGGCCACGGGGCCGATCTGGGTCTCGAACATCAGGTTGAACTGGCGTGGCTCCGACAGCTCGCCGCCGCACTCGGGGCAGCGCAGCTCGGCGCTCGGGTCGCCGCCTTCCGCCTCGACCTCCTCGCGCAGGTGATCCTCGCGCCAGCGTTTCTTGCACTCGCCGAGGCACTGGACGAGCGGGTCGGTGAACCCCTCCAGGTGCCCCGAGGCCTCCCAGACGCGCGGGTGCTGGAGGATCGCCGAGTCGAGCGCCACGATGTCGTCGCGTTCCTGCAGCATCGCCCGCCACCACTCGGCCTTGACGTTGCTCTTGAGCAGCACGCCGTAGTGGCCGTAGTCGTAGGTCGAGCCGAGCCCGCCGTAGATCTCCGAGGAGGGGAAGACGAAGCCGCGCCGTTTGCAGAGCGCGACGATCTCCTCCATCGTCGTCTCGGCTGAGCCGGTCTGGGGATTGGCTGCCATCGGCAGAACGGTATAGAGGGGACGCGGCGCGGGCGCTGCGGTCCGATCCTGCCATGGCCGACTGCGATAATCCACGGTCGCCGTGCCGATCTACGAGTACAAGTGCGCCAACGGGCACGTCTTCGACGTGATCCAGAGGATGAGCGACGAGCCGTTGAGCGAGTGCCAGGAGTGCGGCGCCTCGGCCGAGCGCGTCCTGCACCCGGTGGCGATCCACTTCAAGGGCTCGGGCTTCCACAACACCGACTACGGCAAGCAGAAGGGCGCCGGGGTCGCTTCGGACGGCGCGAAGGACGGCGGCGAGTCGAAGGGCGCCGGCGATACGAGCGGCTCGGACTCGAAATCAAGCGATTCGAAGGCGACGACGGCCACCTCAACCGACGATTGATGGATTGATGGCCCTATGGGGTCGAGAACCCGCCACTCAAGCGGCGATCAGCCGAGCAGCTTCTTGACTGCCCGGCGCCGCTCCGATTCCGGCACCTCGACGCTGCTGCCCGGCCCCACCGTGCAGCCCGAGTTGGCGCCCTTGCAGAGCACGTCGGCGGCGCTGTCGCCGCCGATCCCCGCCGCCAGGACCAGCTGCGGCATCGTGAAGAAGCCCATGTCGCTGACGAACGCCTTCGGCGCGTCCCAGCCGATGATCGGTCCCTTGATGAAGTTGTAGGGAAGGCGGAGCGGGTCGGTGAGCCGGCCCTTGATGCCGGAGATCACCTGCTGCTGGGCCCGCTCGCGGTCGAAGTCGCTGTAGCCGAGCGTGTAGGCGCTGCGCCCCGGGCCCGGACAGGGGCTGGGCTCGCGGATCCGCGAGTAGATCAGCGCCTCTTCCCCGTCCAGCGTGTTCTCGCCCTTGCCCAGCCGCAGGGTGAATCCGCCCTGGCCGCCGCCGGCGCCGCCGGAGATGTCGGCGCAGATCTTGTGCGGCACGTCGACCTTGACGCCGCCGACCGCGTCGATCAGGTCTTCGAAGCCGGTGAAGTCGACAATCGCGACGTGGTCGACTTCGATGTTGAGGAACTGCTCGACCGCTTCGATCTCCGCCTCGGCGCCGCCGAAGGCGAAGGCCGCGTTGATCTTCTGCGGGCTCTGGCCGGGGATTTCGGTGTAGCTGTCGCGCGGGATCGACAGTTTGCGGAAGGTCCCGCCGCCGGCGCGGATCAGCATCAGGGTGTCGGCACGGAACTGGCCCGGCGAGCAACCGTCGTGAGGGGCGTCGCCGTGCGCCTGCTGGTCGAAGCACTTCTGCGAGGGCGCCGCCCCGGGCTCCTTGGTGTCGGGCGGCCGGGCGTCGGTGCCGAGCACCAGGATCGTCTGCGCCGTGGGCAGCAGGAAGGGGTTGCCGTGCAGCGCCGACTTCGCGTCGCCGGAGAGCTTAAACGCCTGTAGCTGGGCGGAGACGGCGAAGGCGAGGAAGCTGAGGAGGATCCAGCCGAGCGCCCCCAGGCCGATCCATTTCAGCGCCCTCCTCGCCCCGGACCGCGGCGCTCGCGGCGGCCGCTCGCGGCCGGGCCGGCCGGGCCGCTTGGACAGCTTCGGGCGGCGCCACTCGCGCTCGCGCAGCCCGGAGAGGTCCGGCTTGCGGAGGCGGGGGAGAAGTCCCCTGCGAGAGCGGTAAACCTTGTATTCGGGCGGCCCGGAGGGCCGCCGCTCGCCATCGTCTGCCATGAAAGGGTTAGAAATCATGCCGATGCCTCCGGTCGACCGTCAATGCAGGTGAGCAAGGTCGAAGCGATCGGCGTCGATCTGGGCGGTACGAAGATGCTGCTCGGGGTGCTCGACGCCGACGCCAAGGTCGCCTGGGAGAGCCGCGAGGCCTCGACCGGGCAGAGCGAGGACGAGCTGGTCGAGCTGGTGGTGCGCGAGGCCGAGGAGGCCCGCTCCGCGCGCCCCGGGATCGAGGTGATCGGGATGGGGATCCCGGCGACGATCGATCACGACAGGGGAATTGCGATCTCGGCCGTCAACCTGCCGATCGAGGATCTGCCGATCCGCGACCTGGTCCGGGAGCGGACCGGCCTGGAGACCTTCCTCGACAACGACGCCAACGTCGCCGCCCTGGCCGAGCACCTCTACGGAGCGGCGCGCAGCGCCGAGAACGCGGTGATGCTGACGATCGGCACCGGGATCGGCGGCGGCCTGATCCTCGGCGGCGAGATCTACCGCGGCTCGACCGGGGCCGGCGCCGAGCTGGGGCACATGGCGATCCAGATGGACGGCCCCGGCTGCCAGGGGAACTGCCCCAACCGCGGTTGCGTTGAGACCCTCGCCTCCGGCACCGCGCTGGGCCGCGAAGGGCGGGCGGCGGCGGAAAGCGAGCCGGGCTCCGCCCTCGGCAGGCTGCTCGCCGAGGGCGAGGAGGTCGACGGCAAGGCGGTGACCGAAGCGGCCCAGGCCGGTGACGAGACCGCGATCGGGGTCGTCGCGCTGATCGGCAGACGCCTCGGCGTCGCCCTCGCCAGCTTCGCCAACATCTTCGAGCCGGAGGTGATCGTGATCGGCGGCGGCGTGATCGCCGCGGGCGAGCTGCTGCTGGAGCCGGCCCGCGCCGAGATGGCCGCGCGGGCCCTGCCGCCGATGCGCAGCATCCCGGTGGTCGCCGCCCAGCTCGGCCAGGACGCGGGGATGATCGGCGCTGCGGCGATGGCGCGGATCGAGCTTGAAAGGGCCCCGAGCTGATGCCGGGGACGCTGATTGTCTGCCCGACCCCGATCGGAAACCTCGACGACATCACGATCCGGGTGCGCGACGCGCTGGTCGCCGCCGACTACATCGCCTGCGAGGACACCCGCCGCACCGGCGGCCTGCTCGACAAGCTGGGCATCCGGCCGCCGCCGCCGCTGGTCTCCAACCACGAGGGCAACGAAGCGGCGCGGGCGACCGAGCTGGCGCAGCGGATCGAACGCGGCGAGACCGTCGCCCTGGTCAGCGACGCCGGCATGCCGGCGATCTCCGACCCCGGCTACCGGCTGATCCGCCGCTGCATCGAGCGCAACCTCGAGGTGACGGTGCTGCCCGGCCCCTCGGTGGTGCCGGTGGCCCTGGTCGCCTCCGGCCTGCCGACCGACCGCTGGCGCTTCGAGGGCTTCCTGCCGAAGCGCCCGGGCGAGATGGAGCGGGTGCTGCGCTCCACCGAGACCGTGGTCGCCTTCGAGTCGCCGCGCCGGGTCGGCGACTCGCTCGCCGCTCTGGCCTCGATCGCCGCCGACCGTCCGGCCGCCGTCTGCCGCGAGCTGTCGAAGATGCACGAGGAGGTCTCGCGCGGCTCCCTGGGCGAGCTGGCGCGGCGCTTCCGCGGCGAGGTCAAAGGCGAGATCGTCTTGGTGATCGGCCCCGCCTCCTCCGAGGAGCACGACAAGGACGTCGGCTTCGCGGTCGACGCGCTGCGCCACCTGGTCCAGTCTGGGGCGCGGCCGCGCGCCGCCGCCAGCGTCGTCGCCGCCCTCACCGGCACCCGCGCCAACGACCTCTACCGGGCGCTGACCGGTCGCGAGCCCCGCCGGTGAGCGGTCGACATTTGAACCGCTATGCGACTCAAAGGTCGACCGCACGCGTGAATTAGTCTGGCCGCCCGTGTCCTACTACGTCACCACGCCGATCTACTACGTCAACGCCGAGCCGCACCTCGGCCACGCCTACTCGACGATGGCCGCCGACGTGCTGGCCCGCCACATGCGTCAGCGCGGCGAGGACGTCTTCTTCCTCACCGGAACCGACGAGCACGGCGAGCCAATCGAGCTGGCGGCGGAGCGCGAGGGGGTGACGCCGCAGGAGCTGGCCGATCGCAACGCCGAGAAGTTCCGCGAGCTGATGCCGATCATCGACGCCAGCAACGACTTCTTCATCCGCACCTCCGATCCCCGCCACGGCGAACGGGTCGCCGAGATCATGCAGCGGGTCTACGACAACGGCTGGGTGAGCAGAGGCACCTACGAGGGCTGGTACTGCCCGCGCTGCGCGGACTTCAAGACCGAGCGCGAGCTGGGCCCCGGCCAGACCTGCCCGGTCCACGAGATCCCGCTGGAGCGCGTGCGCGAGGAGAACTGGTTCTTCCGCCTCTCCGCCTTCCAGGCGCAGCTCGAAGGCCTCTACGAGGAACGCCCCGACTTCGTCGTCCCCGAGTTCCGCCGCAACGAGGCGGTCGCCTTCATCGAGGGGGGGCTGGAAGACGTCTCGCTCTCGCGGCCCAAGCTGAAGTGGGGGATGCGGCTGCCCTGGGACCCCGAGCAGCGGATGTACGTCTGGTTCGACGCGCTGCTCAACTACGTCACCGCGCTCGGCTTCGCCCGCCGGGGCGAGGACCTCACCGCCCGCTACTGGCCGGCCGACCTGCACGTGATGGCCAAGGACATCCTCAAGTTCCACGCGGTGATCTGGCCGGCGCTGCTCTGGGCCGCCGACCTGGAGCCGCCGCGGCGGATGGCGATCCACGGTTACCTGCTGATGGGCGAGAAGAAGATGTCGAAGTCGCTCGGCAACGTGCTCGACCCGTTCGAGGCGATCGAGCGCTTCGGCGCCGACGCGCTGCGCTTCTACTGCTTTCGCGAGGTCAGCTTCGGCCAGGACGGCTCGATCTCGACGGCGGGCTTCGAGGCCCGCTACGAGACCGAGCTGGCCAACGACTTCGGCAACCTGGCGAGCCGAGTGCTGGCGATGGTCGACCGCTACCGCGACGGCGTCGCGCCGCCGGCCCAGGTCGACGCGGTGCTGGAGGAGGACTTCGAAGGCGTCGTCGGCCGCTTCTGCGAGCTGCTTGACCGGGCCGAGCTGAGCCAGGCGCTGGAGCAGGCCTGGCGGCTGGTCCGCCGTCTCAACCGCTACGTCGAGGAGACCCGCCCCTGGGACCTGGCCCGCGACGAGGCCGACCCCGAGCGGCTCGACGAAGTCCTCTACAACCTCACCGAGGGCCTGCGGGTGACGACCCTGCTGCTCGTCCCCTATCTGCCGCGGACGAGTGAGCGGCTGCTCGCAGCGCTGGGCGAGGAGTCGCGGGAGCTGTCCGAGCTGGGCGCCCGCCCCGGCGGCCAGAGCGTCGAGCGCCTGCCGCCGCTCTTCCCGAAGACCGCCTGAGGCCACGTGGACGCGCCTGGCGGCGTCCTCAGTCGTTCGGCTCGGGTCACGCACTTGATGTGCGCTCCCCTCACCTCCCTCCCTGCGTCCTTGCCAGCCACGCCCACGCGGCCTCAGGTACGCAGGCCCAAACGGCGGCGCCAATCGCGGGCGTAGAAGGCTCGGGCGATGCGGCCGATCAGGCCGCGGCGGGCTCTCGTGTACGGGTACCAGCTCGGCTCGCGCTTGCCGCCGAAGCGGGTGATCACCAGCGACTCCGTGCGGCAGAACTTCTTGATCCCCGGTTCGCCGTGGCGGTAGCCGATCCCCGACTGCTTCCAGCCGCCCATCGGCACGTCGGTGGCGAGGTAGTTGACGAGCACGTCGTTGACGTTGACCGCGCCGCACTCGACCCGGCGCGCCACCCGCTCCGCCCGCTCCCGCTCGCCGAAGACCGAGCCGGAGAGCCCGTAGCGGCTGTCGTTGGCGAGCTGCAGCGCCTCCTCGGCGTCCCGCACCTTCATCACGCCGACCACCGGGCCGAAGGTCTCCTCGCGCATCACCGTCATCGAGTGGTCGACGTCGACCAGCACGGTCGGCTCGAAGTAGTCGCCGGGCCGCTCGGCCTTCCTGCCACCGACGAGCGCCCGCGCGCCCGCGGCCAGCGCCTCGTCGACGTGTTCCTGGACGATCGCGCTCTGCTTGGGCGAGGTCATCGCGCCGATGTCGCAGCCGTAGCCGCTTGCGTCGGCGCCCTGGCGCAGCCTCCCGACCTCGGCGGTGAGCTTGGCGACGAACTCCTCGTAGGCCGGCTCCTCGACGTAGACCCGCTCGACCGACATGCAGATCTGACCCGAGTTCATCATCCCGCCCCAGGTCGCGGCGTTAGCCGCCCGGTCGAGGTCGGCGTCGCCGAGGACGATCATCGGATCCTTGCCGCCCAGCTCGAGGCTGACCGGGGTCAGCGTCTCGGCGGCGCGCGCCATCACCTTGCGGCCGGTGCGGTCCGAGCCGGTGAACTGGACGAAGTCGACCGCGTCGACCAGCGCGCCGCCGGTCTCACCGATCCCCTGCACGCAGTCGAACACGTCCGGTCCGCCGATCTCCTCCTTCCAGGCCTGGACGATCTCGGCCAGGCCGAGGGGCGTGAACTCCGACGGCTTGACGACCACGGCGGCGCCGGCCTGAAGCGCCGGCAGCGCGTCGCCCAGCCCCAGCACCAGCGGGAAGTTCCAGGGGCTGATGATCCCGACCACCGGGTAGGGCCGGTACTGGACCCGGAGCTTCTTGGCGGCGAGCAGCGCGGTGTGGGGGCGGACGGCTTCCTCGCCGATGAACTTCGCCGCCTTGGCGCCGTAGAAGTTGATCAGGTCGGCCAGGTAGTTGGGCTCGTTGGAGGCGTCGGCGCGGACCTTGCCGGTCTCCGCCTGCATCGTGTCGAGCACCCGCTTGGAGTTGTCGAGCAGCCAGTCGCGCAGCCTGCCGAGCCACTCGTAGCGGCCCTCGATCCCCAGCGCCTCCCAGGCGGGCTGGTTGCCGCGCACCCGCGCCACCGTCGCGGCGACGCTCTCGGGGGAGTCGATCTCGACCCTGGCGATCGTCGCCCCGGTCGCGGGGTTGAGGACGTCGAGACGGTCTGCCTCGCCCTTCCCGTTTCCCTTGGTCGTCTCGGCGCTGGCCCGTGCGGTTCCGCTCTCCACCTGTCCGCTCCTTCCAGTTGGCTGGTCAGCCAAGAGTAGTACCTACCGGGGGACGAGCCGGTAGACGGGCCCGTCCAGCGAGCAGACGTAGACGCGGCCCCGGGCGTCTTCGCCGAACGAGCTGGGCGTCGAGACGCTGAGGCCGAGCTTGCGGTCGCCGCTCGCCCGCCGCAGGTGGGGGACGAGGCTGCGCAGCTCGCCCTCGCAGAGGTCGGCGTAGACGTAGCGCTTGTAGAGGGAGGGAAGGCTTTGGTCGCCGACCACGTAGCCGCCGATGATCGAGCAGCTCCCGCTCCGGCTGTGCGGGTAGGCGAAGATCGGCTTGATCGTGCCGCCGGGGTCCGGCGTGCCGCTGTTTTCGTCGCGATAGGGGGAGGAGCCCTCGAAGGCGTCCCAGCCGAAGTTGGCGCCGGCCGCGGCGGCGACGGTCGTGTAGTCGACCTCCTCGAAGCGGCTCTGGCCGACGTCGGCGATCGTCACCCGGGGCCGCTTCGCGCTCACCAGGTCGAAGGAGAAGCGGAACGGGTTGCGCAGGCCGTAGCTGTAGATCTCCGGGCGGCCGCCCCCGCCGCCCGCGAACGGGTTGCCGGACGGGATCGAGTAGGGCCGGCCGCGCGACGGGCGCGGGTCGATCCGCAGCAGCTTTCCGAGCAGGACGCGGCGGTTCTGGGCGTTGTTCGGGGGGTCGCCGCCGGAGCCACCGTCGCCCGTGCCGAAGTAGAGGAGCTTGCCGAGAAACTGCAGCTGGCCGCCGTTGTGGTTGGCGTTGACCGGGTGGGGTATGACGATCACCGTGCGGCGCGAGCCCCGCGCGGCCCGCGTGGCGCTCCTGCGCCTGAACTCCTCGACGCGGATGTCGCCCCGATTGTCCGTGTAGTAGACGTAGAAGCGCCGGCTGCGCCGGTAGTCCGGCGGGAAGGCGATCGAAAGCAGCCCCCGCTCGCCCTCGTAGGAGACCAGCCCGGAGATGTCGAGGAAGGGGTGGCCGACCCGCCTGCCGTCACGCAGCACCTCGACCCGGCCCGGTTGCTCGACCACGAACAGGAGCTTCGGGAAGCCGGGCGCGGCGGCCACGTAGACCGGGTTGTCGAAGCGCCCGATTCGCTTCAGCGCCACCCCCTTGCCGCCGGCCCTGCGGGGGCTCGGCGAGGCACCGTTGCCGCCCGACGAGCCGCCGCCGGCCGGCGAACCGGCGCCGCAGGCGCTGAGCCCTGCGAGCGAGAGGACTGCGACGAGGATGCCGGCACGGGCGCAACGACCCATGCCGGAAACGCTAGCGGGTGCCCTGCTTGGCCTGCGCCGGGATTTCCACCACCGCGCCGCTGTCGGTCACTTCGGTGTTCGGCGGGACCTTGGTGATCCGCGCCCCGAAGGTGCCGCCCGGCTCGGTCCCGGCGGGGGTCCGGGCCTTCGCTTCGCTGCTCAGCCCGGCGCCGACCTCGTAGAGGACCGTGTAGCGGCCGGTCCGGACCGCGCTCAGCTTCCAGACCGCCTCGGTGGTCGCGCCCGGCTTCAGCGGGCCGAAGTCGAAGGTCTTCTTGCTCGACGTTTCCGCTCCGGCCGGGGCGGAGGAGCCGGCCAGTTTCGGATAGCGCGCCGAGAGCACCCAGACCGGGCGATCCGGCTGGGCCAGCCCAGGCTCCGGGTCGCGAAAGCCGAAGGGCAGCGAGGACGTCTGCCCTTCCTTGCCGGCGATCGAGATCGTCACGGTCAGCGCCGGCAGCGTCCTGCTGCCCGGGTTGCGGACGCCGATCCGCATCAGCGAGGTCTGGCCGAGCCTCTGCTTCGCCGGGAACTCCGCCGTGACGACCTTCACCGGGTAGGTGCCGGCGGCCTCGTTCGAGTCGGAGGACGATTCGCCGCCACAGGCGAAGATCGACAGCGCCAGCGCGACGCCGACGGCGCCCGTCGCGGCAGCGCCGAGGCGGGAACGCCATCGGTCTCTGCGGTTCCCCCCCGGGCGCTCCAAAGTCGCCGCAACATACCACGGGGTTTCGGCTCCTCCGGTGCCCCGGCGCGCCGCCCGCCGAGGTTCGCGGGATCTCAACACTTGGCTAACCGGCGGCGCTGGGCCATCCCCTAGACTCAGAGCAGCGAGCAGGGGGTCGCATCGGGGCGACCCCGCTTGCCGAGGAGGAGATGGAAGCAGCAGCATCCATAGGCAGACGGTTCTTGCCGGCCAAGTCCTTCTTCGAGCAGGTGGGCGAGATGATGATCCTCACCGCCCGGACGCTCGTCTCCGCGATCAGGCCCCCCTATCCGTACGGCGAGGAGTTCATCGGCCAGTTCCTCTTCGCGCTGCAGCTCTGCTGGTTCCCGCTGCTGGTCTCCACGGTGGCGATCTGCTTCGGCGCTCCGGGCCTCCAGGCAGCGAACTTCCTCACCCTGGTCGGGGCCCTCGACCGGCTCGGCGGCTTCTTCGTCTTGGCGGCGATCCGCGAGATCGCCCCCTTCGTCACCGCGGTGGTCGTCGCCGGCGTCGCCGGCACCGCGATCACCGCCGACCTCGGCGCCCGCAAGATCCGCGAGGAGCTCGACGCGTTGCAGGTGCTCGGCGTCGACCCGATCAAGAACCTGGTCGTGCCGCGCTTCCTGGCGCTGATGGTGGTCACCGGCCTGCTCGACATCTACGCGCTGGTTTTCGGGATCAGTGGCGGCATCCTCACCGAGCTCCTCTACAAGCAGCCGCTCGGCGGCTTCTTCGCGACGCTCTTCTCGAATGCCTCGGTCACCGATCTCTGGGGCTCGGTTGTCAAGTGCACGTTGTTCGGCGCGATCATCTCGATCGTCTGCTGCTACAAGGGCATGACCGCCTCCGGCGGCGCGGCGGGGGTGGGTCGCGCGGTCAACCAGGCGGTGGTGATCGCCTTCCTCGGGGTCTTCTCCTTCAACTACGTCTTCACCCAGACCCTGCTCGCCACCAACCCGGACCTGCAGACGATCCGATGAGCGCGGAGCGACTGCCATGAACGCCTGGCTCGATGTGCCGCGCAGCTGGCTCGACTCCTTCGGGGAGATCGCCCGCTTCGGCTCGCGGATCGCCGGACTGGTCTACTCGGGGCGGGTCTTGCGCTTCTTTGGGGAGAGCCTGCGCCAGGCCGGGATCCTGATCCTCGGCTCGGCACTGGTCATCTGGGCGACGGTCTTCATCCTCGGCCTCCAGTGCGGGATCGAGGGCGCCTACCTGGTGCGCGCCCAGGGCGCGCCCGCCTTCTCCGGCGTCTTCTCGGCCTGGTGCGACCTGCGCGAGGTGATGCCCTACGCCTTCGGCTACATGTTGTCGGCCAAGGTCGGGACGGGGATCGTCGCCGAGCTGGGGGCGATGCGGATTTCCGACGAGATCGACGCGCTCGAGGTGATGGGCGTGCCGCCGGTCACCTTCCTCGCCGCGACGCGCCTGCTGGCCGCCTGGATAGCCCTCCCGTTCCTCTACCTGGTGGGGATCGGGATCATGTTCTTCGCCAGCTACCTGGCAGTGGTCGAGCAGATCGGCGACGTCTCCTCCGGCGGCTACCTGCTGATCTTCTGGATGTTCCAGAACCCGCCGGACCTGATCTTCAGCCTGGTCAAGGGCATGGTGATGGCGACGGTGATCGTGATGGTCGGCTGCTACTACGGCTACACCGCCTCCGGAGGGCCGGTGGGGGTCGGTACCGCGACCGCGAAGTCGATGGTTGTCAATATCGTCTTTGTCCACATCATCGGGATGCTCGGCACCCTGGTCTTCTGGGGGGCCAACCCGAGAGCGCCGATAGGAGGCTGACCAAGCAATGCCGGACGAGCCGAACCAGACCAGCGGGCCCTACGTGAGCGAGGACGGGGCGACCATGGGTCGCGACTTCGTCATCCCCGGCGTCGACCCCTCCGAGCCCGACCCCTATCGCTTCCACACGGGACGCAAGCGCGGCCATGGCGGCGAAGACGCGATCGAGATCATCGACCTGGTCAAGCAGTTCGGCCGGGCGCGGATCCTCAACGGACTCAACCTCGGCCTGCCCGAAGACCAGATCTCGATGGTGCTGGGCCCGTCGGGCACCGGCAAGAGCGTGCTGATCAAGCACATCGTCGGGCTGCTCTACCCGGACTCCGGCGACGTCCTGGTGCAGGGCGAGTCGATCCCCAACATGACCGACGACGAACTGTTCGACGTGCGCAAGAAGTTCGGACTGCTGTTCCAGGACGGCGCTCTGTTCGGCTCGATGAACATCTACGACAACACCGCCTTCCCGCTACGCCAGCACACCGACAAAGGCGAGGAGGAGATCGGTGAGATCGTCAACCGCCGCCTCAAGGAGGTCGGCCTGTCCGAGGCGATCTACAAGATGCCGAACGAGCTCTCGGGGGGGATGCGCAAGCGAGCCGGCTTCGCTCGCGCCCTGGTCCTCGACCCGGCGATCGTGATGTTCGACGAGCCCGACTCCGGAATCGACCCGGTCCGCACGGCGCTGCTTTGCGAGCTGATCCGCGAGGTGCACGAAGAGAATGGCGGCTGCTATCTGATCATCAGCCACGACCTCAACACGGCGCGGCGGATCGCCGACTTCATCGCCGTGCTGTGGAACGGCAAAATCGTCGAGTCGGGGCCGAAAGAGGAACTGTTCGACTCGGAGAACCAGTTCGTCAACCAGTTCCTCAATGCGGACGTGACCGGCCCGCTGTCGATGGACTGAATGGAGGGGGCCGGGTGCCCCTCCCGGCTCAACTTTTTCCGAAGACAGTGGCTGGCTGTCCGCTGGCGTCGCCGCGGAAAAAGTACAAACCGCCGAGAGGGGCACCCGGCCCCCTCTCTCCGATCCCCAGAGTGACGCCGTGAGCCTCGGGAACTGGCTTCGTCTCTCAGCTGCTTGGCGTCCCTACACTCGCCCGAGGGAGCGCTCATGGGAGCGATAGCTGCCTGGTCGGTTCGCCATGCGCGCCTCGTCCTGGCGACCAGCCTCTTCCTCGCTATGGGAGCTGGGGTGGGCGCGACGCAGCTGCCGACCGACGCGGGGGTCGACACGCTGGTCGATTCGGATGCGGCGAGCTACCGGGCGACGCAGGACGTGCGGCGGGACTTCGGCGAAGAACCGGTGGTGGTGCTGGCCGAGGGGGATCTGGAACGGATCGTGCTGACCGCGAACCTGGGGCGGTTGCTGCGCTTGGAGGGCTGCCTGTCCGCGAAGGTGCCGGAAGGGGCGAGGCCGATCCCAGGGCCGTGCGCGCAGTTGGCGGCGATGGACCCGGTGCGGTCGGTTGTCGGGCCGGCGACCTTCCTCAACGAGGCGGTGATCCAGATCGACCGCCAGCTGGAACGGCTCGCCTCGCGCCTGCCGCCCGCCAAGCTGCGCGAGCTCCTGGTCTCGATCGCGGCGCGCTACGGGATCACCAGCGCCCCCAGCATCTCCAATCCCGACTTCCTGGCGACGATCGTCTTCGACCTCGACAGGCCCCGCAACACGCCGAAGGCGCGGCTCTCCTACCTCTTTCCCAACGGTCATGCGGCGCAGATCACGGTCCGGCTGCGACCTCGATTGAGCGAGGCTGAACGCCGCCGCGCGATTTCGCTGATTCGCGCCGCCGTCTACGACGAGATGCCGCGCCGGGCCTGCAGGTTCAGGGGCAAGCCGGAGGCCTGCTTCGCGCTGCACGGCGCCCGCTACGTGATCTCCGGCGTGCCCGTCGTGGTCGACGCCGTCACCCGAGCGCTGAAGGACGCCCTGCTGCTCCTCTTCGCGGTCGCACTCGTCGTCATGGCGCTGACCCTGCTCGCGGTCTTCCGCTCCCGCTTCCGCCTCCTGCCCCTCGCCCTGGCTCTCGCCTCGGCCGCCCTCGCCTTCGGCCTCCTGGCCGCATTCGGCGGATCCCTGACCATGGCCTCGATCGCCGTCCTCCCGATCCTGATCGGCCTCGCGGTCGACTACGCGATCCAGCTCCAGGCCCGCTACGACGAGGCGCTCGAGAGCGCCGCAAGCCCAATCGAGGCGGCTCGAACCGCCGCCTCCCGCGCTGGCCCTACCATTGCGATCGCTTGCTTGGCTACTGCTGCGGGCTTCCTCGCTCTCCAGCTCTCGCCGATTCCCATGGTCCGCGGCTTCGGCCTCCTCCTGGTCGCCGGCGTCCTGATCGCGTTCGCCGTCGCTTTCCTCGCGGGCTTCGCAGCCCTAAGCCTCCGAACTCGGGCAGAACGGCCCCGAGCTCGGGCAGGGGGGAGGGGTGTCTCTCCCGGCAGCGGCGTCCTGTTTTTCGCACAGGCCACTTGGCGAGAGAAGCTGGGCGCAAGGCGAAAAACCCAGCAACGGGAGAGGCACCCCTCCCTCCCGCCCACGGCCGGGGAGCACCCCCGTTCCCTGCCAAACCGCGCTGTCGAGCTTGCGCTCGCGTACCCAAGGCATGTGCTCGGCATCGGGCTTGCGCTCGCCGCAATCGGCTGGGCCCTGGGCACCCAGATCGAGACCGAGTCGAACATCGCGAAGCTGGCGCCGCAGAATCTGCAGGCGGTGAAGGACTTGAACGAGCTACAGGATGTAACCGGTGTGTCGGGAGAGCTGGACGTACGGGTTCATGCGCCGGATCTGACCGACCCGGCGACGATCCGCTGGATGGCGGCGTTCAAGCGTCGGGCCTTGCGCGCCGGTGGCTTCTCCGGCCCCAACCCCAGCTGCCAAGAGGCCGAGATCTGCCCCGGACCCGCGCTCTCGGACTTCGTCACCGGGGGCGGCGATCTGCCCGCGGCGGAAACGCCGAAGCTGACCGAGAAGGGGATCCGCACGGCACTGCGACAGCTCCCGCCCTACGACCTGCGGCAGGTGGCGACGGTCGATCCGAAGACCGGCCTGCCGGCCGGCACGGCGCTGGTGTCATTCGGCATCCGAACTCAATCCCTGGATGACCAGCAGGCGCTGATCGAGCGCGTGCGGGACGCAGTGGGGAGGCCGGGCGAGCCGGGTGGACCCCCGGCGGGCGTCGAAGTCGAGCCGGCGGGGCTGCCCGTGATCGCTGCCGGGGCCGCCTCCGACCTCTCGGTCAGCCGCTACTGGCTGACGCTCGCCGGGCTTGCCGCCGTCGCCCTGGTGCTGCTGGTCGCCTACCGCTCGCTGCGTCGCGTGCTGGTCCCGCTGGCGCCCGTGGTGCTGGCCACGGGCTGGGCGGCGCTCGTGCTGTTCCTCAGCCGCGTCCCGCTCAACCCGATGTCGGCGGCGCTCGGGGCGCTGACGATCGCAATCGCCACCGAGTTCAGCGTGATCCTCGCCGGACGCTTCCATGAGGAGCGGCGCGGGGGTCGCACGGTGGTCGAGGCGCTTCGCGCCGCCTACGCGCGAACCGGCGCCGCCGTCCTCGCCTCCGGGGTGACCGCGACGGCCGGGTTTGCGGTGCTGATCGCCAGCGATGTGACGATGTTGCGCGACTTCGGCTTCGTCACCGTGATCGACCTCGCGGTGGCGTTGCTCGGGGTGATGGTGGCACTGCCCGCGGCGCTCGTCTGGACGGAGCGCGAGCGGTGAGGGACCGCTACTCGATCCTCGTCGGGCTGATCTTCCTCGCGCTGGTGATCGTTGCGGTGGTCAAGGGCGTGGGCGGCGGGCACACGCTCGGCCTCGAAGACAAGCCGCCGCGCTGGCCGCTGCCCGAGTTCGCCGTCCCGGCTGCCGCCGGCCCCCTGGAAGGCGACGCCAACGTCGCCCAAGACGATTGCGCGACGGCCGAGCTGCCCTGCCCGCGGAGCGCCCGCCGCACCCCCGCCTGCCAGGTGCGCGCGCGCGGCGCGATCCGCGTCTGCGACCTCTTCGACCGGCCCTCGGTGATCTCGTTCTGGTTCGGCAAGGGGGGCGACTGCGTCGGCCAGCAGGACATCGTCGATCGCGTCTACGCCCGCTACCGTGGGCGGGTGAGGTTCCTCTCGCTGGACGTGCGCGACGATCGCGGCACCGTTCGCGACCTGGTCCGCAGCCACCGCTGGAGGATGCCGGTCGGCTACGACCGCGACGGGGCCGTCGCCAGCCTCTACCGGGTGGGCGGCTGCCCGACCTTCGCCTACGTCTACCCCGGCGGGATCCTGCAGAGCGCCAGCATCGGCAACCTCGACGTCCGCGGCCTCGGCGCTCGGGTCGGGCGGCTGCTGGCCGCGACGCGAGCGGTGGAGGGCGGTTGATGCAGGGCTGGGTGGCCCCGCACCTCGGCGCGGAGTTCCCCGGCCTGGGCATCTCCTGGGTCGAGGTGGACGGCCGCCCCGGTCGCAGCCCGGAGGCGGTCGGCCACCGCCTGCGCAGCCTCTCTGATCGGTTCTACGGCGCCCACGCGATCCACATGCGCGAACGGCCGATCCCCTGGGCGTATCGCGTCTTCTTCCGCCAGATCGGCCTCGACCCCGATCGCAACCGCACCCCGGTCGAGCAGCTGGCGCTTGAACGTCTCCAGCACGGCGGCTTCGCGTCCCGCGGCCTGCCCCGGGACGCCCTGACCATCGCCACGGTCGAGACCGGGGTGGCGCTGCGCGCCTTCGACGCCGAGCGGCTCGAGGGTGCGCTCTGCATCCGTGACTCGGCCCCGGGCGAGTCGCTGCCTGGCCGGCCGGGAAAGCTGTCGCAGGGGACGCTGACGATCGCCGACGAGCGCGTCCCGGTCGGGCTGCTGTTCGGGGCGACCGCCGAGGGGCGCGACGTAGGCGGCGGCACCCGGCGCATCGCGATCGCCGCAGTCCAGGTCCAGGGCGTCCCCCAGATTGCCGTCGACGAGGCGCTTTGGATGGTCACCACCACCCTGGAGACGGCGTGACGGGGGCTCTAGACTCTTGAGACGGCGTGAATCTGCTTCACCGGGAGCCCGCCGGTCGGGATCGGCGCCGTGATCTACACTCGGGGTCGGGTTATGCCACATCTGCTGGACCGAGACAGCCGGGCCGAGCTTCACGTAGGCGGTGACGAGCGCCTCGCCCGTGCCGAGCTGCGCCGCCAGATCGGCCGCCTCGAGCGGCAGCTTTCCGCCCTGGTGGCCGAGGCCTTCCCGCGAGTCGAGATCGACGCCGCGGTGGCCGCGGCCGGGCGCGAGCCGCGCGTCCTCGGCCTCGGCGGCCTGGAGGCGGTGCGCGACTCGCTGGCGGCGCGGGTCGCGACGGCGCGGCGCACCCTGCGCGAGCGGGCGCAGGTCGAGACCCGCAACCGCGAGCTGCTGGAGCGGATGCTGGCGAGGCCCGAGGACTTCAAGTGGCTGCGGATCTCGCGCGCCGACATCGGCGTGCCCGGCTGCGGGCACTGGCACTCTCGGCCCCGGCTCGGCCCGCTCGGGATGCTGATGGGCTGGTGGCGGGTCAAGGTCTCCTCCGGATGCCCATTAGCCGGGCGGCTTGCGGCCGTTGAGCGCCCCGCGTAAGGCCGAGGAGCGCCCGCCGGCGCCCTGGGGCTCCTTTCCGCTCGCCGAGTTGACGATCCTCGCCGGGATCGTGATGCTGGCGGTCGGCGTCTTTGCCAAGAGCCCGACCTCGCTCGGCGTCGGCGTGGTGCTCGCCGCGCTCGGTGGTCTCGAGGTGGCCGGCCAAGAGCACTTCGCCGGCTACCGCTCCCACACGACCCTGCTCGCCGGCACCCTCTTCGTCCTCGTCGTGGGCGCCCTCTTCTACCTCGCCGGGTGGATCCTCGCGGTCTGCCTCGCCGCCGGCGCCGTTGCCTTCGTCGCTTCCTTCTACTTGCTCAGACGCGCCTTCCAGAGAGCCTCGGGCGGCCTCTCCTTCAAGGCCGGAGGTCTATCCCGGTAGGGGTGGAACGTCTTGTGCTTTTCTGCGCGTCCAGTCTCGGACGGCCGAAACCTGTCTTCAGAAAAAGTCAAGTGGACCCCCTACCGGCCTATTGCGCACCGGGCTAGCTCCAGGCCGCCCCCGGCTCCGCCTGGGAGGTCGCCTCCGATCAAAGCAGCGACGCGGCGGGCTGAGGCTCCGATTCAGCCGATTGGGACTTTTTCCCCCGTTATTGGGGGTCAAAGTCCCAATCGAGCGCACGGCGATCGGGTTGGAGCTAACCCGGTACGCACTGCCGGGATAGACCTCAGACCAAGACGCGCTCGGTCAGCGTGCTGGCGAGCAGCGCTCGCTGGCGCGGCGTGAGGGTTCCGAGCCGCTTGTTCTCGCTGAGGGCGAGCCCCTGAAGCAGTTTGCGGGCGCGGGTGCGACCCCAGCGTCGCTGGCTGGTCAGCAGCTCGGTGAGGGTCATGCTCTCGGTCTCCCAGGGGCAGTCCCGGATCACGTCTGCGATGTCGATCTCCCCCCGCCCGATCGAGCGCTTCAGCTCCGCTCTGGCCAGCCGCACCCTGTTGGCGCGCGCCAGGGCCTGCATGTGTTGCGGCCCCTCGACCGCGCGAGCATTGGACGAGGCAGGGGCGATCGAGATGGCAGCATCCACTAGGACTCCTCCCTTTCGGGTTGTAAACTGGGTTGTCTCTCGTCTGCCGGCCGCTGAGCGGCCCAGTGGGCGAGGTGCCCTACCGTTTCGCCGCCTCCTGACCCGGCGGCGATCGGCGAGGCACGGAACGCTACGCGCCGGAGGCGGCCAGCGTCAACCCGCCGTCAACCAAGAGGTGCCGCACCGTTCGCTAAGAGCATCGTTTTCTCGCGACCTCCGCCTTGTTCAGATCTGGACAAGCCCGAAACTACCTCGCTCGGGGTAGGTCGGGAAAGTCGTTGATCACTCGGGCGATCGTTGCCAGTGCCCCGTCGAGGTGCCGGCGCTCGTGGGTCGCCATCAGGCTGGTCCGCAGCAGCGCCCCACCGGGGGGCACCGCCGGGTGGATCGCGACGTTCGTGTAGACGCCGGCTTCGAACAGCGCCTTCCAGAGCAGCACCGCCTGCCAGTCGTCGCCGACCACGATTGGCACCACCGGGGTCGTCGCGACCGTGCCGTCGGGCAGCGTTCCCGGCTCGACCACCCGCAGGCCCAGCTCCTGCAGGCCCTCGCGCAGGTACTCCGCGTTCGCGAGCAGGGTCTCGAACAGCACCGGCCCCTCCTCTCGTATGACCTTCAGGGCGCCGAGCGCGGCACCGACGGCGGCCGGCACGCCGGAGGCGCTGAACATGAAGCTGCGTGCGGAGATCTTCAGGTACTCGATCACGTCGGCCGGACCGGCGATGAAGCCCCCGCAGGAGGCGAGGCTCTTGGAGAACGTCCCCATTCTCAGGTCGACCTCGTTCTCGAGCCCGAACAGCTCGCTCGCCCCGGCGCCCCGCGCGCCGAGCACCCCGGCCCCATGCGCCTCGTCGACCATTAGGCGCGCTCCGTGGGCGCGGCATAGCTCGACGATCTGCGGCAGGTCGCAGACGTCGCCCTCCATCGAGAAGACCCCGTCGACCACGACCAGCACGCCGCCGCCGTCCCCGGCCGCCCGTTCGAGCATCTTCTCCAGCTTGTCCATCCGGTTGTGGCGGAAGGGGCGCAGCTTGGCCCCCGAGAGGCGGCAGCCGTCGAGGATCGAGGCGTGATCGCCGGAGTCGCAGATCACGGTGTCGCCGGGCTCCAGGATCGTGCCGAGGCAGCCGACGTTGGCCTGGTAACCCGTGGTGAAGACCAGGGCATCCTCGCTCTGCATCCAATCGGCGATCTCCCGCTCCAGCTCGACGTGCAGCGGCGTCGTCCCGTTCAGGAACCGCGAGCCGGTCAGGGCGGTGCCGTAGGTCTCCAGGGCGTCGCGTGCCGCCTGCTTGACCCGCTTGTCGCCGGTCAGCCCGAGGTAGTTGTTGGAGCCGAGCATGATCGTCTCGCGGCCCTCGACCTCCATCACGGGGCCCGCCTCGGACTCGATCAGGCGGAAGTAGGGCAGGAGGTCGTGCTCCTTGGCAGCTTCGAGTTGCTCGAGCCGCTCGTGGCTGCGGGCCTTCTCGAAGACGTCGACAGGGGCTTTCGCCGTCTCGCTCATGCCCAAAGTGTAGGTTCCCGCTTTGTGGCGGGAGTTTCGATACGGCCGGTGCGCACCCGGCGCGAGCTGAAGCGCTTCGTCAAGGTGCCGTTCCACCTGCACCGCGACAGCCCGCAGTGGGTGGCGCCGCTGATCTTCGAGCGGATGCAGTTCCTCGACCGCGGCGAGAACCCCTACTTCGAGCACGCGGAGGCCGAGTATTTCCTCGCCGAGCGCGACGGCGAGCCGGTCGGCCGCATCACCGCCCAGGTCGACGAGCGCTGGGACGAGTTCCAGGGCGGCAGCGACGCGACGTTCGGCTTCTTCGAGACGGCGAACGACCCGGAGGTCGCGAGAGCCTTGCTCGGCGCCGCGACCGACTGGGCCCGAGTCCGCGGAAGGACCCGCATGCTCGGCCCGATGGACTTCACGACCAACGACGAGGCTGGGATTCTGATCGAGGGCCACGAGCGGCGGCCGCTGATCCTCCAGCCCTGGCATCCGCCCCACTACAGCGAGCTGATCGAGGCATGCGGCTTCGGGAAGGCGATGGACCTGCTGATGTGGGAACTGCAGTTCGGCCAACTGAAAGAAGGCGACCGCTTCGACCCGGCGATCCACGCGGCCGCCGAGAAGGCGCTGAACGACGAAGACATCGTGATCCGCGACATGCGCAAGCGCGACATGGCCAACGAGGTGCGCCGCTTCATGGACGTCTACAACGAGGCCTGGGGCGACAACTGGGGCTTCGTCCCGGTCACCGATGCCGAGGCCGAGTTTCAGGCCAAGAACCTGAAGCAGGTGCTGGACGAGGAATGGGCCTTCATCGCCGAAAAGGACGGCGAGGTGATTGGCGCCGGGCTGACGTTGCCCGACATCAACCAGGTGCTGGCCAAGATGAACGGCCGCCTCTTGCCCTTCGGCTGGCTGCGCTTCCTGCTCGGCAAGCGCAAGATCGACCAGTGCCGGGTCTTCGCGCTCGGCGTCAAGCGCGAGTATCGCCACACCGGGGTCGGTGCCGGCCTCTACCTGAAGAACCTTGCGGCCGGCGCCGGGCCGAGCCCGATCGACGGCGGCGAGATGGGCTGGGTCCTGGAGACCAACGGACCGATGAACCGGGCGCTGGAGGGGATGGGCGGCAAGGTGGTCAAGCGCTACCGGATCTACGAGAAGCAGCTCTGATAAGCCGCAAGTAGCGAAGTCCGCCGGTCCGCGGCCGCCTTCGCCGTCGCTAGAGTCGAACGGGTGAGCGAGTTTGAGCTCGAGCCGGTTCGAGTCCGGGTCCTGGAGCGGCAGGCCGCCAGGGCGCCCGCCTTGCGGGGCGAGGCGCGTACGGCGGCGATCGCGGCTGTCGGCGGCGTGCTGGCGGGGGCCGCGACGGTGGCGACGGCGCGCGCTGTGGGCGCCGCGGCGAAGAGGTCACGAGGACGGCTGCTGCCACGGAGGAACCGTCAGCAGAAGGTCGTGGCCAGCCGCTCCTTCCTGGTGGACGTGCACCTGCTCGGCAGGTGAGAAGCCTCGAAGTAGAGGTCCGTCCGCCCTCTCCCTACCGCCTGCCGGCCCACGGCGGCGAGGACGGGGTAATGCGGGTCGGCGGGGGCGTAGCCACCCGTCTGCTCCAAGTCGAGGGCAGCCCGGCGCTGGTCCGCGCCTGGCAGCCGACCCGCAACCGCGTCGTCCTCAGGGCCGAGTCGGTCGACCCGGCCGCCGTGACCCGGTCGGAGCCCACGGCTCGCTCCGCCGGCCGGGTAGAGCTGGCGCTGGCGACCGAGCGGATGCGCTTTGCTCTCGGCGTCGACGACGACCTCGGCGAGTTCCACCGAGCCTTCCGGCGCGACCCGCTGCTCGGTCCGCTGCTGCGCCGCCGTCCCCACCATCGGCCGCGACGCCGGCCCTGGCCCTGGGAGGCGCTGGCCTGGGCAGTGGTCAAGCAGCTGATCGAGAGCGGCCGCGCCGCCCGCATCCAGCGCCGCATCGTCGGCTGCTGGGGCCCGCGCCTCGGCGACGAGCGCGGCGCGCCGCGCGACGTCCCCACGGCGGCGACGATCGCCGGCCGGGCGCCGGCCGAACTCGAGCGGCTCGGCCTCTCGCCGGCCCGTTCGATCGCTCTGCGCGCGGTCGCCCGGCAGATTGCCGCCGGTCGCTGTGACCCGGCCGAGCCGCTCGCCGACCGGCGACTGCTGGCCGTGCCCGAGATCGGCCCCTGGACCGTCCGCTGCCTCGGCCTGTTCGGCCGCGGCAACCCCGACTCGCTGCCGGCCGGCGACCTGATGTACCTGAAGCTGGTCGGTCGCCTTGCGCGACTCGGCCGCCGCGCCACGGTCGAGGAGGTCGAGGAGTTCTACGCTCCCTACGCGCCGTTCCGCGGGCTGGCAGCTTCGTGGATGAGCGGCGCGTATGGATAAAGGAACCTGACGTTCTGCCGATAAGCCCGCGATGGAGCACGCGGGACGCGGTGATGCCTGGCCCGACGACCGGGTAAGCGACTTTCTCGACCAGATCGCCTCGGCGGGGGACGACTACCGGCGCCTGGTGGAGCGGCTGCCGGCGATCGTCTACGCCTGCGAGCAGGGGGAGCGCGGCCGCTGGCGCTACGTCAGCCCCCAGATCGAGGACATCCTCGGCTACAGCCCCGAGGAATGGATGGGCGACCCCGGGCTGTGGGCGCGGCAGCTCCACCCCGACGACCGCGAGCGGGCGCTCGAGCAGGAGACCCGCAAGGCGGCCGAGGAGGGCGGCGGCCCGCCGATCGACTACCGGATGATCACCCGCGAGGGAAGCACGGTCTGGATACTCGATGAGGCCGTGCTGGAGCCCGACCAGCGGGGGATCCCGGTCTGGCACGGAGTGCTCTACGACATCACCGAGCGCAAGATCGTCGAGCAGGAGCTGCGGCGGGCGGCCAGCCAGCAGGCGGCGGTGGCGCTGCTCGGCCGCCAGGCCCTGCAGGACGCCGACCCGGCTCACCTTCACCACAGGGTGACCACGCTGCTGACCGAGATCGACGGCGTGGAGGCGGCTTGCGTCTGGGAGGCGGGCCGCGAGGGGCGGCGGCTGCACCTGCGCGCCGGGCTGGAGGGGCAGGCGCTCGGCGCCGAGCGGCGCGTCTCGGCCGCCCGCGACTCCCATGCCGGCGCGGCGCTGGAGTCCGGGCTGCACGTGATCGTCGACGACTGGTCCTCGGAGGGCCGCTTCTCGATGCCGCCGGCGCTGCGGGTCCTGGGCGTGCGCAGCAGCCTCGCCGTGCCGATCGCCGGCAAGGAGCGCCCCTTCGGCGTCCTCGACATCCACTCCACCGAGCCGAGCCACTTCACGCCGCAGGACGTCCACTTCGTCCAGGCCTCGGCCAACGTGCTGGCCGACGCCTTCGAGCGCCACACGGCCGACCAGGCGCTGCGGTACCGCGTCCTGCACGATGCGCTCACCGGGCTGCCCAACCGGCTCAGCTTCGTCGACTCGCTGCGGGAAGCGCTGCAGCGCGCCACCGCCTCCGGCTCGCCGGTCGGCGTCCTCTTCCTCGACCTCGATCACTTCAAGCGGATCAACGACAGCATCGGCCACCACGCCGGCGACGAGCTGCTGCGCGCGGTGGCGCCGCGGCTGCGCGCCCACCTGCGTCCCGGCGACGTCGTCGCTCGTTTCGGCGGCGACGAGTTCGGCATCCTGGTCGACCGCCTCGCCGACGAGGAGGAGGCGGCGGCGATCGCCGACCGGGTCGCCGGGGCGTTTGCCGAGCCCTACCTGATGGGCGCCGCCGACCATTTCGTCAGCGCCAGCATCGGGATCGCGGTGGCGCGCCCGACGGGTCGCGAACCGGTCGACGCCGAGCTGCTGATCCGCGACGCCGACGCGGCGATGTACAGGGCGAAGGAGCGGGGCCGGGGGCGCTGCGAGGTGTTCGACGCCGAGATGCGGGCTCGCGCCGTGCGCCGCCTCGAGGTCGAGCGCGAGCTGCGCCACGCGGTCGAGCGCGAGGAGTTGGAGCTCCAATACCAACCGGTGATCGCGCTGGGCAGCGGCGAGATCATCGCCCTGGAGGCGCTGGTCCGCTGGAGGCACCCGAAGCGCGGCGTGCTCGATCCGGGCGAGTTCGTCTCGATCGCCGAGGAGAGCGGGCTGATCGAGCCGATCGGGCGCTGGGTGGCGGACACCGCCTGCCGCCAGGCGCTGAGCTGGCACGCGCTGCGCCCCGACGAGCGACCGCTCGACATCGCGGTCAACCTCTCGGCGCGCCAGGTGGCCCACCGCGACCTCGCCGACTCGGTGGCTGAGATCCTCACCCGCACCGGCCTCGAGCCGGTCAACCTGCGTCTGGAGGTCACCGAGAGCTCGCTGGTCGAGGAGCCGGCCACCGCGATCGCCACCCTCGAAGAGCTCAGCGAGATCGGCGTCCGCCTCGTGCTCGACGACTTCGGCACCGGCTACTCCTCGCTCGCCTACCTCAACCGCTTCCCCTTCGATGCGCTGAAGATCGACCGCTCCTTCATCGACGGTCTGGGGATCGAGCAGGAGCGCACCGCGATCGTCGAGGCGGTGATCGGGATGGCCCGGGCGCTCTCGCTCGACGCGATCGCCGAGGGGGTCGAGAGCGAGGTGCAGCTCGCCGAGCTGCGCCGTCTGGGCCCGCCGCTGCCGCCGCAGCAGGTGACGCGGCTGCTGCGCGAGGGCGGCTTCGAGCTACTAGGGAACGCCGCCCGGTAGGTAGGCGTTGCTGAGCAGTTCGGCGGGGACGGGTCGCTTGGAGATCAACTCGTTTTCGCGCATCCAGGCGATGAAGCGACTCCACTTCGCGGGGTCCATCTCGCCGCGGGCGGAGAGCAGCGGCAGCGTCGCTTCCACCTCGGCTTCGGTCAGCTTCGGGTTGAGGTCCCCGTTGGCCTTCAGCAGCGCCTTCGTCGTCGCCTGCGGGCTCTTCTTCGCGGCGGCCGTGCCCCGGGCGAGCGCCGCGAGGAAGAGGCGGACCGCTTCCGGGTCTTCTTCGAGCTGCCCGCGCCTGGCGACGAGGACCAGCTCGTCGTAGGTTGGCACGCCGAGCTCGTGGACCGGGGTGACGACCGGCTGCTTGTCGCGCAGGCGCAGGTCGACGCCCTCGACGTTGCTGAAGCCGCCCAGCATCGCCTCGGCGCGGCCGCCGACGATCGCCGGCAGCAGCCCGTAGCCGACGTTGACCGTGTGCACGTCGGAGAGGGAGAGGCCCGCGCGGGCGAGAATCGTCTTCAGGTAGGCGTCCTGGTAGGGGATTCCGGCGGTGGCGATCGTCTTGCCGCGCAGGCCGGCGATCCCGTCGATCTTCGATTTCTTCAGCCAGATCATCGAGGTGAGCGGCCGGTCGACGATCGCGTCGACGGCGATCACGTCGAGTCCCTGTTCCCTCGCCAGCACGACCTCTGGCTCATAGGAGATCGCCAGGTCGGTGCGCCCGGCGGCGACTTGCTTGATCGGCGCCGCCGGGTCCGACGGCGTGTGGATCGCCAAGTCGAGCCCGGCTTCTTCGAAGTAGCCGAGCCTCTGGGCCATGTAGATGCCGGCGTGGTCGGGGTTGGGATAGAAGTCGAGCGTCAGGCTGAACGGCTGCTTCTCGCTGCCCCCTTCCTCGCTCTTCGCACCGCACGCTGCCAGCGCCAGGGCAAGGGCGAGCACCGCCAGGGCGGCGGCGATCGTCGGCAGTCGGACGCGCTTCATCCCCTGCTTTCTATCGCCAAGTGACGATGCGGCGCTCCGCCAGGGCAAGCAGGCCGAACAGGGCGATCGCGATCGCCGCCAGAACGACCACCGCCGCGAACACCCGTGCCGTCTCCAGCTGGGCGTTGTCCTGGAGGATCATGTGCCCCAGCCCGGAGTCCGAGCCGGCCCACTCGGCGAAGACGGCGCCGATCAGCGCCACGGCGGCGGCGATCCTGGCGCCGCTGAACACGTAGGGCAGCGAGGTGGGCGCCTCGACGCGCCAGAGGATCTGCCGGCGCGAGGCGTCCAGGGTGCGCATCATCTTGACCGCCTCGGGGTCGACCGAGCGCAGGCCGTCGAGCGCGTTTACGGCGATCGGGAAGAAGCAGATCAGCGCCACGATCGCCAGCTTGGGGCCGATCCCGTAGCCGAACCAGACGACGAGGATCGGCGCGACGACGAGGATCGGGATCGCCTGCGAGGCGACGAGCAGCGGGTAGGCGGCGCGCCGCAGCGTCTCGGAGAGGTGGAGGAGGACGGCGAAGCCGAGGCCGGCGGCGAGTGCGCAGAGAAGGCCGAGCAGGACCTCGCGCAGGGTGACCCAGGCGTTTTCGCCGAGCAGGCCGCGGTTCTCCCAGAGCGAGGAGGCGATTTCCGCGGGGGAGGGGACGAGGAAGCTCTCCAGCCCAAGCAGGTCGGCCAGGGCGCCGGTGCTGGCGGCGACCTGCCAGGCCCCGACCAGCGCCGCGAGCACCAGGCTTGGCAGGATCCACCGCCTCAAGGCAGGTCCTCCCGTGGCGGGCTGTTGCCGCATGGCGGCAAGAAAACGCCACAGCCGCTCATCGCGCTCCCCTGAGCGCCTGCATCGCCTGCTCCCGCACCGCGACGAAGGCCGGGTCGGTGACCGCGGCGTCGCGGTCGGGCGCGCGCGGGGCGGGGGCGCCGAGCTGCGCGACGATGCGGCCGGGCCGGGAGGAGAGCACCACGACGCGGTCGGAGAGATAGAGCGTCTCCTCGACGTCGTGGCTGACCAGGACGACGGTGCGCGGGTCCGCGCCCAGCGCCGTCGCCAGCCAGGCCTGCATCTCGGCGCGGGTGATCGCGTCGAGCGAGGCGAACGGCTCGTCGAGAGCCAGCACCGGCTTGCCGGAAAGGAGGGTGCGCAGGAAGGCGACCCGCTGGCGCATCCCGCCCGACAGCTCGGCCGGCCGGGCGAGCTCGAAGCCGGCCAGCCCGAAGCGCTCGAAGAGGCGCCCCGCCTCGCGGCGGGCCGGGCGGCGGTGGGCGCCGCGGTTGCGCAGCGCCAGCGCCGCGTTGTCGATCGCCGAGAGCCAGGGCAGCAGCATGTCGCGCTGGGGCATCAGCGCGGTGCGGGCGAGCCGCCCGCGCGGGTCGCAGGCGCCGCCGACCTCGACCTTCCCGGCGGCGGGCTCCCGCAGGCCGGCGATCAGCTCCAGCAGCGTCGACTTGCCGCAGCCCGACGGGCCGACCAGCCCCAGCACGCGGTGCGCGGGCGCCTCCAGGTCGAGCCGCTCGATCGTCCGCAGCTCGCCGTAGGAGTGCTCGAGGCTGCGGACCGAGACGGCAACGCCGGGGGGCTGACGGGCGGCAGGCGACGCGTCGGCCATCGCGAATCCCTTGGTTTCCGCAGCCACCCTGGTATCCTGGCGCACTCCGCGCTTCTGACTAAGAAGGTCAAGAAAGTCGATAACCAGTTGGCGCGGGGAGCCCGAATGGACCCAGCCATCATCATCTTCGGACTCGGGATCGGCATCCTCGTCGGGATGACGGGGATGGGCGGAGGCTCGCTGATGACGCCCCTGCTGATCCTCATCTTCGGGATCCAGCCGACCACCGCGATCGGCACCGACATCTTCTACTCCGCTGTCACCAAGACGGTCGGGAGTTGGCGCCACCTGGGGATGAAGACCGTCAACATGGACCTGGTCAAGTGGCTGGCGCTGGGCAGCGTCCCGGCCGCGGTGATCGGCGTCGCGATCGTCTCGGTCCTCGAGCAGCACGTCGACCCCGGGCGGCTCGACTCGCTGGTCTACGCGGTGCTCGGCGGCACCCTGCTGATGGTCGGCGTCGTCACCCTGACCAGGGCGCTGATCCTCCGCAACCTCGTCGATGAGCGGGACCGCTTCGAGATCGAGCGGCGGCACAAAGTCGCCGCGGTCCTGATCGGCGCCACCACCGGCTTCGTGATCGGGATCACCTCGGCCGGCTCGGGCACGGTGATCGCGATCCTGCTGATAGCCGTCTACCGGCTGGCGCCGAAGAAGGTGGTCGGCACCGACGTCGTCCACGCCGCCGTCCTGCTCTGGGCTGCCGGCATCGCCCACTGGGTCGGGGGCAACGTCGACTTCGCCCTGGCCGGCACGATCCTGCTCGGCTCGGTGCCCGGGGTGGTGATCGGCGCCGCCCTTTCCGGCAAGACGCCGCAGGGCTTCATCCGCATCGCGCTCGGCGTCGTCCTCGTCGGTTCGGGCATCGTCACGATCCAGAAGGGCGACCCGACCGTCTGGCCGATCGCCGCCGCTGTCGCCGCGGTCGGCCTCGGCGCGATTCTCTATGCGCCACACTGGCTGCATCGGCGTCGCCTGCGCGAAGCGAGGCGGGCCGCCGACGGCACGACCGACCTTGCGCCCGAGACCAGCGGATAGGTTGCCGCCATGCGCGTCTCCGCAAAGGCCGACTACGCGGTACGGGCGGCAGCCGAGCTGGCGGCCGCCAAGGGCGGCCCGATCAAGGGCGAGCAGCTGGCCGAGTCGCAGGAGATTCCCCTCCAGTTCCTCGAGCACATCCTGCTCGAGCTGAAGCACCACGGCATCGTCCGCGCCCGCCGCGGCGCCAAGGGCGGCTACTGGCTGGCCAAGCCCGCCGACACGATCACGATCGCCGACGTGGTCCGCGCCGTCGAGGGGCCGATCGCCGACGTCCAGTCGGCTCCGCCGGAGTCGATCGAGTACCGCGGCCACGCCGAGCACCTGCGGGAGGTCTGGATCGCGGTCCGCGCCAACCTCCGCGCCGTGCTCGAGCACGTCACCCTGGCCGAGCTGGTCAGCGGCGAGCTGCCGGCGATAGTCGAGGACCTCGCCGCCTCCCCGGACGCCTGGGCGCCGCGTTAGGGGCACTCAGGGCTTCAGCCGGAACGGCGGGTACTCGTCGGTCACCAGGGCGAAGGCGTAGCCGGCCACTCGGTTGTTCCAGCGGATCGTGCCTTCGATGAACTCGAAGATGCCGCGCGGGTAGCGCCCGGTGAAGAGGATCGCGAACCAGGCGCCGATCGCGGCGAACAAGACGCCGATGTAGAGGAAGATCAGCACGATGTAGTGGGGGATGGCGAGCAGCCACTTGACCAGCGGTAGGCCCCTTTCGAGGCGCTCGACGTCCGGGTAGGGAAAGTCGAGGTGGACCGCCTGCTTCTCGTCGGTCGAGGGGTATTCGTCGTCCATCAGCAGGAGGTAGACGCCGATCCGGTTGGAGAAGCGCATCAGTTCGATGTTCCAGTCGAACCACCAGCGCGGGTATTTCTTCTTGAAGAGGATCATCAGCACAATTGGGAGGACGACGAGGCTGCCGGCGATCGCGCCGCCCCAGGCGACCCCGGTCGAGCTGCCGCCCGGCAGCAGCGCCGCGACGATCGCGATCGGTATCACCGTGAAGATCCGCAGCCCAGTCGTGAGGCGGTTCAGGTCGCGGTCCGGATAGTCGACCGAGAACGTGACTGGATACGCAGCTGGCTCCATTTCTTCTCCTTTCGCGAGTTGGCGCGATGATCGCCGACGGATCGGCGGCGGTCATCCGGGAAAAGCCGCGAACCGAGCTGCGGGTCAGTCCGCGGCGGGGACGCCGCCGGCGACGACGTTGACGAAGTTCTCCAGGTGGCGGGTCGTCCAGCACTCGAAGGCGCCGTCGCACCAGCGCTCGTAGGCGGCCATCACCGAATCGCCGTAGTTCCAGTAGAGGCGCGGCTCGGGATTGAGCCAGAAGAGGCGCCCGGCGCGCTCGGCCACCTGGGCGAAGACCTCGGCGTGCGGCTCGCGGCCGTTGGTGCGGGCGTCGCCCAGCACGATCACGGTCGAGCGGGGGTCGAGGTCGTCGGAGATCTCGGTCAGGAACTCGAGCCAGACGCGGCCGTAGTCGGTGTAGCCGGAGACGTCGGCGACGCCGCCCTCGCTGGAGATCCGCTGGGCGATCTGACGGAAGTCGCGCTCGTGCTCGAAGACCTCGGTCACCTCGGAGATCCGCTCGATGAAGACGAAGCTGCGCAGCTTGCGAAACGAGTCGTGCAGGGCGTGCAGCACCGAGAGGAAGAAGACGCTGGCCGAGGTGACCGAGGTGGAGACGTCGCAGAGCACGTAGATCTCCGGCCGCCGCGGCCGCTTCGGCCGGTGGCGCAGTCGCAGCGGCACGCCGCCGGTCTCCAGTGAGGCGCGCATCGTGCGCCGCACGTCGACGACCCGCCCCTTGCGACGTCCCCGCTGCTCGTGCCCGAGCGTCGCCAGGCGCCGCTTCATCTGCGAGACGGCGCGGTGCACGGCGGCGAGGTCCTGGGTCGGGCTGGTCGGCAGGGCGCGGTCCAGCTCGGCCAGCGGGCGGGAGGGGGGCAGGGTCTCGGTGCGCTCGATCAGGTCACGTTCCAGCTCGCGGCGCAGGTGGCGCTCGAAGCGGTTGAGCTGCTCGCGGTCGATCGGCGGCAGCTCGCCGGCGCCGTCCTCGGCCCCCTGCTGCGTCCCGGCCGAGAGCTCCAGGGTGCGGCGGATCCGCTGCACGTCGACCCCGACGACCCCGGAGCCCTCGCCGCGGCGGCCGAAGGCGGCGATCGCCAGCCGCGCCAGGTCGCGCATCTCGCCGTCGTCGCCCGCGGCGATCGCCTCGCGGACCTGCTCGCGCAGCTCGTCGATGTCGAGCCGCTCGCCGCCCTCGTGGCGCTGCCCCTCCTCGCCGATCCCGCGCTCGATCGCCTCGGTCTCGGCGGCGCGGAAGAACCAGCGCTCGAACAGCAGCTCGAACAGCCGCCGGTCCTCCTGGGACTTGGCGATCGTCGCCGCCAATGCCTCGCGGAAATCGTCCTGCGAGGTCCAGGGCACCTCGTCCAACGCCGCGAAGGCGTCGAGGATCTCCGAGGTCCCGACCGCGACCCCCTCCTCGCGCAGCTCCTCGCAGAAGCCGAGCAGCTTCGCGGCGAGGCCGGGCGGCCCGGCCTCAGGCTTGGGGCCGTACGGCGTCGGCAAGCTTCACCCCGACCCGCTCGGCGACCAGGTCGATGTCGGTCCGGTGCTTGACGATGATCGACATCGACCGCTCGAAGGTCTCGCGGTCGATGTCCTCCGCACCCATCAGGAGCAGGGTTCGCGCCCAGTCGATCGACTCGGCGATCGACGGCGGCTTCTTCAGGTCGAGCGCCCGCACCATCCGCACGACCTCGACCATCCGCCGGGCAAGCGCCTCGGGCAGCTCCGGCGCGTGCAGGCGGACGATCTCCATCTCGCGCTCCAGCTCCGGGTAATCGAGCCAGAGGTAGAGGCAGCGCCGCTTCAGCGCCTCGGTCAGCTCGCGCGAGTTGTTCGAGGTGAGGACCACGGTGGGCATCGTCGTCGCCGCGACCTGGCCCAGCTCGGGGATCGTGATCTGGAAGTCGGAGAGCAGCTCGAGCAGCATCGCCTCGAACTCCTGGTCGGTCTTGTCGATCTCGTCGATCAGCAGCACCACCGGCTCGCGGCTGGCGATCGCCTGCATCAGCGGCCGCTCCAGCAGGAACTCCTCGCTGAAGATGTCGCCGTGCACCTCCTCCCAGCCGGACTCGCCGCCGGCCTGGATCCGCAGCAGCTGCTTGCGGTAGTTCCACTCGTACAGCGCCTTCGCCTCGTCGAGACCCTCGTAGCACTGCAGGCGGATCAGCTCGCGCTCGCCCGCCCGGGCCAGCGCCTTGGCCAGCTCGGTCTTGCCGACCCCCGCCGGGCCCTCGACCAAAATCGGCTTGCCGAGTCGCTGGGCGAGGAAGGAGACCAGCGCGGCGGGCTCGTCGGCGAGGTAGTCCGCGCGGGCGAGGGCTTCCTTGGTTGCTGGAACCGAGTCTGGGGTTGGCGTTGGGTTCATCTGAACAAATCCTTGCGCTTCGCTCGCGGCGCGAGGAATCAGACATGCACGCCTGCTCGCTCCGCGCTCGAGAGCCGATGATAATGCGCGCCCGTGCCCGACTTCGCCATCTCGCTAGCCGCGCTGCTGCCGCACAGCGCAACCCCGTACCTGGTCTTGATCGGCCTCGGGTTCGCCATCGGCATCCTCGGGCACCTCAGCGGGTCGCGCTGGCTGGTCGCCGGCGGGGTGATCCTGATCTTCCTCGGCGCCTTCCTCTTCCCGCTGGCGCTCAGCCTGACCGAGAGCACCCCACCGCAGATCGAGAACCGGCGGTAGGCAGCGGCTAGCCTTACCATCCCGAGGTTCCGACCCGACTCCCAGGAGGCCCACCGCTTTGAGCCGACTCCGATTCCCCTTCACCCTCGCCGCCCTCCTCGCCCTGTCGGCCGGCTTCGCCGCCTGCGGCGGCAGCAGCGACAAGAGCGGCGAGAGCCCGCAGAAGGTCGTAGACGAAGCCACCCTGCAGGGCATCGACAGCGGCCGACTCGACCTCTCGGTCGGCGTTGAGGCCGCCGGCAAGCAAGGCGGCAAGGTAGACGTCAGCCTCTCCGGGCCCTTCCAGGGCGGCGGCAAGGGCAAGCTCCCGCAGCTCGACATGACCGCCAAGGCGAGCGGCAAGGTCAACGGCCGGGACGTCGACTTCGATGGCGGCCTGACGCTGCTCCCCAACAGCGCCTATGTCGAATACGAAGGGACCGAGTACGAAGTCGACCCGACGACGTTCAGCTTCGTCCAGTCGGCGCTCAAGCAGGCCCAGGGGCAGGGCGGCGCGGAAGGCGAATCGCCCGGTGTCACCGCCTGCCAGGAAGAAGCGGGCAAGCTGAAGGTCGCCGATTTCGTCGACAACCCCAGCAACGAAGGTAGCGCCGACGTGGGCGGGACGGCTACGACCGAGGTGAGCGGCGACCTCGACGTCCCAGGGGCGGTCGACGCGCTGGTCGAACTGGCCGAAGGCCCGGCCTGCAGCGCCCAGCTCGGCACCGTCGGCCCGCTGCCCTCGAAGTCGGAAATCGAGCAGGCGAAGAACGAAGTGAAGAGCGCCGTGAAGACCGCCCACGCCGACGTCTACGTCGGCGACGACGACATCGTGCGGCGGATCTCGGCCCGCCTGAAGATCGAACCGAAGAACGGCGGCAGCGGCCCGAAGAGCATCGAAATCGATCTCGACCTGAAGCTGACCGAGGTCAACGAGGAACAGCAGATCTCCGCGCCGGGCAACGCCAAGCCGCTCAACGACCTCTTCCTGAAGCTCGGCGTCAACCCGGTCGAACTGCTCGGTCTGCTCAACGGCGAAGGCGGCGGCGAAGGGCTCGGCGGCCTGCTGGAAGGGCTCGGGGGAGCGGGCGGCGGCTCCTCCAACGGCGGCGGCTCCTCCAACGGCGGCGGCTCCTCCAAGGGCGGCGGCTCCTCGAACGGCGGCGGCTCCTCCAACAAGGGCGGCGGCTCCGGGGGCGGCGGGCAGCAGGCCTACCTGAATTGCATCGCCGGCGCGACCACGGCCGCCGACGTGCAGAAGTGCGCTTCGAAGCTCCGCTAGGCGGACCGCCGTCGCGACGGCGGTCCTTCGGGCCTGGTCGAGGGGTCGTCCGTCGCTGATGAGCGTCGTCCTGCTGGTCCTCAGCTTCGCGATCATCCTCGCCGGAGCGCTGCTCTTCACCAACGCGGTCGAGTGGATGGGCCACGGGCTGGGGCTGGGGGAAGGCGCCGTCGGCAGCGTCCTCGCCGCGGTCGGGACCGCGATGCCGGAGACGCTGATCGCGATCGTCGCCCTGGTCGGCGGCGCCAGCGGGGCCGACCAGGTCGCGATCGGAGCGATCGTCGGCGCCCCCTTCCTGCTCGGCACCCTGGCGATGGGCCTGGTCGGCCTGTTCGCCTACCTGTACCGGGAGCGGCGCTCGCAGGGCCTGGCGCTGAACGCCCACGGACCGACTCTGGAGCGGGATCTGCTCTTCTTCGGCGCCTTCTTCCTGCTCTCCCTGGCGCTCGCTTGGGGGCCGCCGGCGGGGCTGCGGATCGCGGTCGGCGTGCTCGCCCTCGCCGCCTACCCGCTCTACATCCGCCGCACCCTGCTGGAGGGCGGTGAGGTGCAGGATCACGCCACCCTCGAGCCGCTGATCTTCGAGCGGCGCAGCGAGCACCGCATGCGGCCGAGCCTGGTGCTCGCGGCGATCCAGCTCCTGGTCGGGCTGGGGGCGATGATCGGTGGGGCCCACCTGTTCGTCGAGGAGCTTCTCGACATCGCCGAAGAGCTCGGCGTCGAGGCCGTCGTCCTTGCCCTGATCCTCGCTCCGCTGGCGACCGAGCTGCCGGAGAAGGTCAACAGCTTCTTCTGGGTGCGGGAGGGCAAGGACGCGCTGGCGCTCGGCAACATCACCGGGGCGATGGTCTTCCAGTCGACGATCCCCTTCGGGATCGGATTGATCTTCACCGACTGGCAGCTGAGCGCCAACGCCGCGCTCTCGATCGTCCTCGGCCTCGGCGGCGGCCTGCTCGCCTACCGGGCCCTGCACCGCCGCGGCCGCTTCGAGCTGCCCGCCGTGCTCGGCTGGTTCGCTCTCTACCTCACCTTCATCGTGGTGGTCGTGGTGCGGGGCTGAGGGGCGCGTTCAGGCCTCGGCCAGCTCGGCGAGCGCCTCGAGCACGACGGGTCGTCGTGCGGTTGACATTGAGTCGCATAGCGGTTCAAAGGTCGACCGCACCCCGGCGGATTTGTCGGCCACGCTGCTCGAGAAGCTGGCCGATGCGTTCGATCACCTGCCAGGGTTCGCGATCGAGGTGGTGGCCCGTCACCCGCGTCATCTCGATCCCTGCGAGCTTCAGGTTCTCCTGCCGACAGCGGTCGCGCTCGAAGGCGGCGTGCGTGCCATGAGTCTCGTACGTGTCGAGTTCGACCGCGAAGCGCTCCTCGGGCCAGTAGACGTCCAGCTCGTATCCGGCATCGACGAAGCCTGTGGCCGGCCGGGGCAGGCCCGCGTCGCAGACGAGCTCCAAGAAGCGGCGCTCCAGTCCAGAGCGGGTGAACGGAGCCGGGCGGTAAAGGGCGATGGCACGGCGAAGGCGTCCGGCGCCTGCGTGGCCGGCGGCGCGGGCAAGCAGCGCTTCGAAGTCGCGAAGCTCGAAGAGGCGGAGCTCCTCGCTGCGCTCGAGCAGCCGCTGCAGGCGGTCGGAGCGGACGGCGGCGGCGAGATCGAGCACGGTGCGTGGCAGGGCCGTGACCGGGATACAGCCGATCTCGGTTCGGTCCTCGGCGGCGAGCGCGCGGGCATGGTGCAGTTGGATCGGCGGTCTGGGCCTTCGGGGGTTCGGTGCTGTGACCCGGAGTGGGACCGGGGACCAGCGTGCGATGCCCCAAAGCCACGCCGCCGAGTGGTGGCTGAGCAGTGCGCCGGGTCCGCACGCCAAGACCGCCGCGAGGCACCGTGCTTGAAGCGAGAGGTCGGTATGTCCGACCGAGTAGACGCCGCGATAGAGGCGGTGCAAGCGCCCGTTGTCCGCAGCTCGCACCACCGCGCTCCGCGAGTATCCGAGCGAGTGGATCATCTGGCGAGCCGAGACAACGCCATGCTGCCGCGTCGCCAGGTCGGCCAGCGGGCCATGGGCGGGCTCGGACCGCGATCCAGCGGCGGGGTCTGGACCCATGCTGGGTGCGTGCGGTCGACTTTTGGATCGCATACCGGTTCAAGGGTCGACCACACCTATTCTCTCCCCCCGTCGCCTGTGCGCGGTAGACATTTGAGTCGCTTGGCGACTCAGTGCGTATACGGTTCCGTCAGGTAGGCGCTCTACTGTCGGCCGATGCCTCGGCCAGACTTCCCGCGGACGATCATGGAGTTCCAAGAGCGCTTCGCAACCGATGAGGCCTGCCTGGGGTACCTGG
>Ga0210144_1000145_pt1 | contig 40575 bp, 37 predicted proteins | sample Muzzi_PWA_D2_FD_185532 | JGI IMG/M metagenome (GOLD analysis project Ga0210144, IMG submission 185532) | Wetland microbial communities from San Francisco Bay, California, USA, that impact long-term carbon sequestration - Muzzi_PWA_D2 (SPAdes) | ecosystem: Environmental > Aquatic > Marine >...
GGGGCCGACCCGCCGCGGGCCGCCGGCGTCTCGGCGTGCATGAGCAGGACCAGCAGTTGGCTTCCGTTGCTGCGGATCTGCAGCACGACCTCGGTGCTGGGCGCCGGGGTCGCCTTGGTGGCGACCTGAAGGACGCCGAGCTCCGTCCGAATCAGCAGGTGCCCCTTGCCGTCCTGACCTTGTACGACGCCGCGCAGCGTCGTCCCGTTGGCAAGCTGCGTCACCTCGGGCGGCGGATTGTGGACCGTTCCGACGCTGCCGCTCGGCAGGCTCGCAGTGGCCGTCGCTCCGAACAGGCTCGAGGGCCGCACCAGGTCGTTCATGGGTCCTTCGACAGCCGTCGCGCCAAGGCTTCGACGTCGGCTGCCGCCTCCGTATTCGGATAGCGGACGAGAAGCGGAATCTGGTGGCGGATCGCCTCCTTGACCTTCGGGTCGCGGCGCAGGATTCCGACCAGCGGCGGTGACACCTTGAGAAAGGCCTCGCAGGCCTTGCGCAAGGTGGCATAGGTGCGCTCGCCCTCGGCCGGCGAGGCCGCCATGTTGACCACCACGCGCAGGTCGGCCTTGGGATTGTGCCGGACCGAGAGCTTTATGAAGGCATAGGCGTCGGTCATCGCCGTCGGCTCGTCGGTGGTCACGATGAGACAGGTCCGGCATCGCGATGCCAGTTGGCGCACGACCTGCTCGATGCCGGCGCCAAGGTCGAGGACGACGCGGTCGTAGCCGGCGGCAAGCCCGCTCAGCCCGGCGGAGAGCGCCGCGAGGCGGTCCGACGGCAGGCCGGCGAGGCTGCCCGAGCCGGACCGCCCGGCGACGACGTCGAATCCGAAGTCCTCCAGCGGCAGGACGGCGTTCGCCAGGGGGTATTGGCCGGCCAGCGCGCCGCCGAGGTCGCGCTGCGGGGTCAAGCCGAGCTGGATGTCCACGTTGGCCAGCCCCAGGTCGCCGTCGAACAACAGGCTGCGGCAGCCCTGGCGCGCGAGCGCGTGGCACAGCGTCACGGACAGCCACGTCTTGCCGACGCCGCCCTTGCCCGAGGCCACGGCGATGGCGTTTCGCAGCGCCCCTTCGCCGGCGGCGACGGGCGTCCTTATGTCGCGCATTTCACCCATAGGCTTGTCTTTCTGTCGGTGCGGCCGCGTCCGCCAGCATGCCGCCGGGCAGGAGCAGGCGGGCCAGGGCGACCGGATTGACGGCGGTCAGCCCGGCCGCGATTTCGGGTGAGGCGCTTGCTGCCGAAAGCGGCAGCGACGCGGCCTGTGCGGCGCTCAGCGGTCCGGCCAGCCGGCGCGTCAGATCGAGCCGGGTGACGACGAGGCGCCGCGCCCCGCAATCGGCGTAGGCGATCGCGGTCTCCGCGCACTCGGCGGCGTCGCCGCCGCTCGGCAGCACCAGCGCGGCCTCCGCCCGGGCGGCCGCTATGGCGGCGGCCAGCTGCGCCATGTTCTCCGCGTCCAGGGCGTTGCCGCCGACGGTATCGATGATGGCGCCATGGTCGGCCGGAACCTCGGCCAGCGCCGCGCCCAGGGCGGCGCTATCGGCTGCCTGGACGAGCCGGATCCCCAGCGCCTCGGCGAAGGCGGCGGCCTGGGCGAGCCCGCCGGACTTGACCGCATCCATGGTCACGAGGGCGACCGCCTTGCCGGCCAGGCGCGCGCGGGCGCAGAGCTTGGCTGCGGTCACCGTCTTGCCGGCACCGGGCGGCCCGACCAGCATCAGCGGGCGGTCCGGCCGCGCCTCGGGCAGGCCGGTGAACGAGAACTCGGAATCCAGGGCGCCGGCCAGCGCCATGAGCGGATCGAACGCGACGAGTCCGGCCGCCCGGGTCAGCAGGCGGCTGCACAGCCCCGCCGGGATGCGGTGGAACGCCAGGGCCTCGGAAACCTCGTCGAGAGTCCGGACGGCCCGGGTATCCGAAGCGAGATCGAAGTCCTCGTGCGGCTGGTCTTCCAGGGCCGCGGTGACCCGAACGCCGGTGCCGTCTTCGCTGGGCTGCTGCGAAAGGATGACGGCATCGGCGCCGAGCGTGTCGCGCACGCGGCGCATCGCCTCCGGCAGGGTGCTGGCGGTGAAGCTCTTGAGTCTCATGACCCGGTCACGCCCTCGCTGCCGATGCTGCCGCCGCGGCGCTCATCACACCTGGCCCAGCGTCTTGATCTGCACCTTCGCATACACCTCGTTCTGCGACAGGACGACGGTCGAAGGCCGGAAGCGCTCCACGATCGAGCGCACATAGGGCCGGATGGCCGGACTGACGAGAAGAACCGGCGCCTCGCCGGACATGGCGTGTTGCTCGAAGGTGGCGCGCAGGGCGCGGATGAATTCCTGCAGCTTGGTGGGCGCCATCGAAAGTTGCTTGTCCTCGCCTTCGCCGACGAGGGCTTCCGCGAAGGCCTGCTCCCACTGCGGCGACAGGGCCACCATGGGAATGAACCCGTGCTCGTTGACCTGCGAGCTCGAGATCTGGCGCGCCAGCCTTGCGCGCACGTGCTCGGTGATCCCCGTCACGTTGCGCGTGTAGCCGCAAGCCTCGGAAACGCCTTCCAGGATGGTCGGCAGGTCTCGGATCGAAACCCGCTCGGCCAACAGGTTCTGCAGCACGCGCTGCAATCCGCCCATCGAGATCTGGTTCGGGATCAGGTCGGCGATCAGCTTCTGCTGCTCGTCGCCCAGCTCGTCGAGCAGCTTCTGCGTCTCGGCGTAGGACAGCAGCTCGGCCATGTTGTCCTTCACGACCTCGGTCAGATGGGTCGTGATGACCGTCGGCGGATCGACCACGGTATAGCCGCGGAACAGCGCCTCCTCGCGCGCCGAGGGGTCGACCCACATGGCCGGCAGGCCGAAGGTCGGCTCGATCGTCTCCTCGCCGCTGAGCGAGATCTTCTCGCCGCGCGGATCCATGACGAGCAGCATGTTGGGGCGCAGCTCGCCGCGGCCGGCCTCGATCTCCTTGATCCGGACGACGTAGCTGTTGGCCGGCAATTGCAGGTTGTCCTGGATGCGGACGGACGGCAGCACGAAGCCCATTTCCTGCGCCATCTGGCGGCGCAGCGCCTTGATCTGGTCGGTCAGGCGCTCGCCGCCCTCGCTATTGATCATCGGCAGCAGGCCGTAGCCGAGCTCGAGCCGGATATGATCGATCTGCAGCGACTGGCTGATCGGCGCGTCCGCGACCGCGGGCTTCTGCGCGGCGATCGCCTCTTCGGCCGCCGCCGCCTCCGCGGCGCGGTTGCGCCGCACGTTGGACCAGGCGAGCGCACCGCTGGCGCCGGACAGCAGCAGGAAGGGGATCATCGGAATGCCCGGCAGCAGTGCCAGCGAAAGGGCGATGAACGACGACAGACCGAGTGCGCGCGGGTAGGCGCCGAGCTGACCGAACAGGGCCTTGTCCGCCGAGCCGACGGAGGCCGACTTCGACACCAGCATGCCGGCGCCGGTCGAGACGATGATCGCCGGAATCTGGCTGACCAGGCCGTCGCCTACGGTCAGCAGGGTGTAGACCTGGCTGGCCTGGGCGAAGCTCAGCCCCTGCTGGGCCACGCCGATGATGATGCCGCCGACGATATTGATGAAGGTGATCAGCAGGCCGGCGATGGCGTCGCCGCGGACGAACTTCGCCGCGCCGTCCATGGCGCCATAGAAGTTGCTTTCGTCCTCCAGCGTCTTGCGCCGGTTGCGGGCCTCGGTCTCGTCGATCAGGCCAGCCGAGAGGTCGGCGTCGATCGCCATCTGCTTGCCCGGCATGGCGTCCAGGCTGAAGCGCGCCGAGACCTCGGCGATGCGGCCGGAACCCTTGGTGATCACGATGAAGTTCACGATCACCAGAATACCGAACACGATCATGCCGATGACGAAGTTGCCGCCCATGACGAAGCTGCCGAAGGCCTGGATCACGTGGCCGGCGGCGTCGGCTCCCTCGTGCCCCTTGGACAGGATCAGGCGGGTCGAGGCGAGGTTCAGCGCCAGGCGCAGCATCGTGGCGATCAGAAGCACCGTCGGGAACGAGCTGAAATCGAGCGGACGGCTGATGAACAGGACCGTCATGAGGATCAGGACGGAGAACGTGATCGAGATCGCCAGCGAGATGTCCAGCATCCAGCTGGGCATCGGCAGGATGAGCACGACGAGGATGCAGGAGATGCCCAGCGCGAGGGCGATGTCGCCGCGCTTCAGGCTGTCGACCAGCCGACCGAACCCAGGCCCGCCGAAGGCCCCGGCCTCGGCCGGCAGTCCGGCCGTGTCCTCTGCGCTGGTGTCAGACATGTCCTGCGCCGCTTGCGGGATTCAGGTCCATCGGGCCGTTACAGCGACGGGCGCTCGACTTCGCCCGGCATGGGAACCGCGACGCCTTCCTGGCTGTACGCCTTGAGCTTGTTGCGCAGGGTCCGGATCGAAATCCCGAGAATGTTGGCGGCATGCGTGCGATTGCCCAGGCAGTGCTGCAGCGTATCGATGATCAGATCGCGCTCCACGTCGGCAACGGTGCGCCCGACGAGACCGCGCACGTTGTCCTCGCCGGAGCCGTCGGCGGACTCCGGGTCCGTGGTGCCGGCGCCCGCGCGGCCTGGCGCCGCGGAGGCGGTCATGATCCCGCCGCTCGTCAGGCGTACGGCCTGCGGAGTTACCACGCCGTCCTCGGCGAGCAGAACCGCCCGGTGCATGGTGTTCTCCAGCTCGCGCACGTTGCCGCGCCAGGGGTGCGTCCGCAGCGTCTGGCGCGCTTCGTCGCTGATCTTGGGAATCGGCACGCCGTTGGCCGCGGCATACTTGGCGATGAAGTGGTCCGTCAGGATCTCGATGTCCTGCGGCCGCGTGCGCAGTGGCGGGACCTCGAGGTTGACGACGTTGAGGCGGAAATAGAGGTCGTCGCGGAAGGTCCCGGCGCGGACCTCGTCCTCCAGATTGCGGTTGGAGGTCGCCAGAAGCCGGATGTCGATCTTGATCGGCAGCGTGCCGCCGACGCGGTCGATCTCGCGCTCTTGAATCGCACGCAGCAGCTTGGCCTGCAGCCGGGGGTGCATCTCCGAGATCTCGTCGAGCAGCAGGGTGCCGCCGTTGGCCTCTTCGAACTTGCCGATGCGTCGGCTGACCGCGCCGGTGAAGGACCCTTTCTCGTGGCCGAAGAGTTCCGATTCGAGAAGGTTCTCGGGAATCGCGGCGCAGTTGAGGGAGATGAACTGCTTCTTCGTGCGCTTCGACTTGGAGTGCAGATAGCGGGCCAGGACCTCCTTGCCCGTTCCGGATTCGCCGGTGATCAGGACGCTGGCCTCCGACGGGGCCACCTGGTCGGCGAGCCGAAGCAGCTTGGTCATGGCCGGATCCCGGTGAACGACGGAGCTGGTTTCCTCGGCGACGGCGGCCAGCACCGCGGCGATCAGTTCGGCGTCCGGCGGCAGCGGGACGTACTCCTTGGCGCCGGAGCGGATAGCGGCCACGGCCAAGCGCGTGTCGGCGCCGATGCCGCAGGCCACGACCGGGATGGAGAACCGCTCCGTCTTGAGGCAGTCACAGAGCCGGCCGATGTCGAGGTGCACGTCGATCATCACCAGATCGGCGCCCTGACCCGATCTGAGCGCGGTCATGGCCGCGTCGACAGTGTCGACGTGCGCCACCTTCGCGCCGCGTTCGAGCGCGATCTTTCCGGCGGTTGCGATGTGGCCCTCTAGGGTGCCGACGATAAGAAGACGCATGGTGTCACTCCCGCTTCGAAACTCAGTCGAAGTACTTGACCCGCTGTGCGGGCGATAGGATCGAGTTGATTATGATTTCCAGACGCCGTGGGTTTTCCTGGCGGCTGATCGAGGTCGCGCCGATGGTGTAGATGCGGTTGACCATCAGCTCGTTGTCGGAGTTCCGCTCGAGCTTGTTGGCGAGCGGGTGGAAGACCATGTTCGCGAGCACCGCGCCGTAGAACGTGGTCAGAAGCGCGACGGACATGCTGGGACCGATCGTCCCCGGATCGTCCAGGTTGCCGAGCATCTGGATCAGGCCGACCAGCGTGCCGATCAGGCCCATCGCGGGGGCGACTTCGCCGGCGCGCCGTAGGACCCCGGCGCTGCGGACATGGCGCTCACGGGTGGCGATCTTCTCGCGCGTCAGGATGTTCTCGATATCTTCCGCCGACAGACCGTCCGCGACCAGGGCGGCGGCCTGACCGAGAAAGCGGCTCTGGTGCGAGCCCTTTACACTGCGCTCCATCTCCAGCGGCCCCTTTTCCCGGCTCAGGCTGGCCAGCTGGAGCACGCGGCGCGCGGCATCCTCGGGCGTCTCCACGTGATAGATGATGGCCCGCAGCATGACCCGCTGGGCGTGCATGACCTCCTTCAAGGTAAAGGAGATCGTAGTCACGAGAAACGTCCCGCCGCCGACGATGAGGAGCGCCGGAATATCGATGAATGACCTGGGAGAGCCCCCCATAACCATCGCCAGGCCGATCACGGCGAAGGCGCCGAGCACGCCCAGCAGCGTCGCCAGATCGAGACGCGGCGCCTCGATCGGGCCGTTGAGCCGGCCTCGCTTGAGCCGTGGTGTTGCTTCAGCGCTGATGCTGGCCATGCCGAGCGTCTCCAACGATTCCCGATGACTCAGGAGCGATCCATCTTGACGATTTCCGTCATGGTCACACCGAGCCGATCTTCGACGACGACGACCTCGCCGCGGGCCACCAGGCGGTTGTTGACGTAGATGTCGATCGCTTCCCCGACCTTGCGGTCGAGCTCGACGACCGCTCCGCGGCCGAGCTTAAGAAGCTGGCTCACCTGCATCGTCGCCCGGCCGAGCACCGCGGAGACCTGCACCGGAATGTCGTAGACGGCTTCCAGCTCCTTGGCGTTGCTCGGCAGGCGCGAGCCTTCGGCTTCACCCGTCCCGGCCTGCTCTTCCAGCGCCTCGGGCGCGGCCTCTTCGAGGTCGTTCAGTTCCAAACCGTCATTCTCGGCCATTTGGCTCTCTCCTCATCAAGGATGTCCGGTCAGGCGGACACCACAGCTTCGGTCTCGATTTCCACCCTTGGCTCTGCCTCGGCATTCTCTTGTCCGTTCGCGGCGGCGGGAGGGTCCACAACCGGCCCGGCACTCGCGCCGAGAACCCTCGACAGTGCCAGCTCCATCTCGTTCCAAAGGGCTTCGCCGTTTCGCTCGGCCCCGCCGTCGGCCCACTCGACCAGAACGTCTCCGGGCTCCAGGTCGTCTTGCGCCAGGAACACGATGCGTCCTTCGAAGCCGGCGCGAGCGGCCAAGGCGCAGACCCGCTTCTCGATCTCGTCCAGCAGGGAATCCGCGACCCGCACCACCAGGCGGGGCTCGTCGCGCAGGCGGTGCAAACAGTCGCGCACGACCGCCTCGATCTCGGCCAGGCCATGCTCCGCCATGAGCCGCGGAAACAGCCGGCGCAGCATGGCGACATTGAGGCGCAGCATGCTCTGCTCCTGCTCGGTCGCGGCCGTGCCGGCGCTCTCCGCCAGGCCTTTCAGGCCGGCTTCGAGGGCGTCGAGGCTCCGCTGGATGCCCGCTTCCGTTTCCGCCCGGGCGGCCTCCAGGCCGGCCTCGCGGCCCTGCGCGAAGCTCTCGTGACGCGCCGCCTCGAGGTCGGCACCGCTATAGCTGGGCTCTGCGGGTGCGTTCTTTCCGCGGCCCGCCGGGCCGGCGATACCGTCCTCCAGCTCGAAGGAGGTATCGAACAGGAATTTCTGCGGCGCGTTCATGACTTGGGGGTCATCCTGCTCAATACACCAGCTCGTCTTCGCCCTTGTTGTCGGCGATGATGATCTCTCCGCTTGCCGCGAGGTCCTTGGCGAGCTGGACGATATACATTTGCGCCTCGTCGACGTCGCGCAGACGGACCGGGCCCATGGCCTGCATGTCTTCGCGCATGATCTTGGCGGCGCGCTCCGACATGTTGGAGAAGAACAGATCGCGCAATTCCTCGGAGGCGCCCTTTAGGCCGAGCGCCAGCTTGTCCTTTTCGGCGTTGCGCAAGAGCGTCTGGACGCCGCCGGGGTCGAGCTTCGAAAGGTCCTCGAAAGTGAACATCAGCGCCTTGATGCGTTCGGCCGAATCGCGGTTGCGTTCCTCGAGCGCCGTCAGGAAGCGATTCTCCATGTTGCGGTCGAGGTAATTGAAGATGTCCGCCATCATTTCGTGCGCATCGCGCCGGTTCGTGCGCGCGAGGTTGGACATGAACTCGTTGCGCAGCGTCCGCTCGACGTCGTCCAGCACCTCCTTCTGCACGGATTCCATGCGGAGCATCCGCATGATGACTTCCATCGCGAAGGGCTCCGGCAGGAGGCCGAGCACGCGGGAGGCATGCTCCGGCTTGATCTTCGAGAGGACGACGGCGACGGTCTGCGGGTATTCGTTCTTGAGATAGTTGGCGAGCACCGATTCATTGACGTTAGCCAGCTTCTCCCACATGGTGCGGCCGGCGGGACCGCGGATCTCCTCCATGATCTGGCCGACCCGATCGGGGTCCATGACCTTGGTGAGCAGGCGTTCCGTGTTGTCGAAATTGCCGACGAGGGAGCCGGTCGAGGAGATCTGGTCGGCGAATTCGACGAGCAGCCGTTCAACCATTTGAGCGCTGACCGTGCCCAGATTGGCCATGGCCTGCGAAAGCTCTTTGATCTCGTCGTCGTCCATCAGGCTGAAGAGACGCGTGGCATTCTCTTCGCCGACCGACATCATGAGAAGGGCCGCCTTCTCCGGGCCGCTCATCGTGCGGTAATCTTCGCGCAACCGCATAGCTGTCTTTCCTCGAGCTTTCTTTCACTCTTCGGAGGCTGTCGGACGGACCCCGAACCCTAGGCTTCCTGGTACAGCCAACTGCGGACGATGGCGACGGCCTCGTCCGGGTGCTTGTCGACGATCTCGCCGATCTTCTTGACCGAGGAAGCTCGGACGCGCCCTTCGACCTTGTTGAGGTCGATCATGTGCTCGATCTCTTCGGCGACGATCTCGTTGTCCCCGCTCGCGCCGCCCGCACGGCTGTTGTCCGGTCCGGTAAGGGCGGCACGGGGCACGCCGTCGTCGGCGATCTGCCGGGTGCCGTGGCCGAACTCGCCCTCGATCACGCGGCCGACCAGCGGGCGCACGATCAGGAGCAGCACCAGGACCGCGACCACGCCGAGGACGAGGACCTCGGCGATCCGCATCAACTGGCTTTCGGTCAACCCGAAAAGCATGTCGCCGGCCGGCACATCGAGTTCGGAGGAAAGGTCGGCGAACTGCATATTCACGATCTCGAAGGTGTCGCCGCGCGATTCGTCGATGCCGACGGCCGAGCGCGCCAGCGCAGCAAGTTTCTTAAGCTCCTCCGGGCTGCGCGGTTCGTAGACCGTGGTGCCGTCCGGCGCCGTCTTGGTGGTGCCGTTGACCAGGACAGCGACCGAAAGGCGGCGGACGGTTCCGGCTTCGCGGACGTGCGTCTTGACCGTCTTGGAAATCTCGTAGTTGACCGTTTCCTCCGTCCTTGACGTGGAGGACTGGCTGCCGTTCTGGTCCAGCTTCGGCAGGTTGGCGTCCGGCAGATTGCCGCCCACCGTCACCGGTGGCAGGCCCTGGCTGTCGAGCGAGCCGGATTTCTCTTCGACGGTCTGCTCGGAACGGACGACCTGGCCGTCCGGATTGTAGATCTCGGCGTTCTCGGTCACGCGGTCGAAGTCCATATCCGCGCTGACCTGGGCACGGACATTGCCCGGCCCCACCGAACGTTCGAGAAGGCCTTCGATCATGCGGGCCAGGCGCGCCTCATGGGCGGTCCGCATCTCTTCGGCCGTGGTCGCCGTGGCGGAGGCGTCGTCGCCCTCGACGCCGCGCGAGAGCAGAGCGCCGCTGCTGTCGACGATCGAGATCATCGTCGGTTTGAGGCCGGGCACGGCGGCGGCGACGAGTTGCTGAATCGCAAGGACCTGCTGATGCTCGAGGCGGCTGTTGCCTACCATGGAGACGATGATCGAGGCGGTCGCTTTCTGGCGGTCGCGGCTGAAGAGCTCCCGCGTCGGCAGCACCAGATGGACCCGCGCCTGGCGAATCTTGTCGATGGACGCGATGGTGCGGGACAGCTCGCCTTCGAGGGCGCGCAAATGGTTGACGTTCTGGACGAAGCTGGTGGTGCCGAGGCCTTCGGAGCGATCGAATATCTCGTAGCCGATGGAGCCGCCGCTCGGCAGACCCTTTTCGGCCATGGCGATCCGCATGCGGGCCACCTGATCGCTCGGAACGAAGATCTGGCTGCCGTCGCGGCCGATCTCATAGGGCACCTGCGCCTGTTCCAGCATGGTGACGATCTCGCCGCTGTCCTGGGCTGCGAGGTCGCCGTAGAGCAGCGCCATGTCGGGCGTTGCCAGCCGGCTGGTGAGATAGATGAAGAAGGCGATCGTGGCGGCCGCGACGGCGACCATCAGGCCAAGGCGGGCAGGGCCCATGCTACGGAGTGTCTGCGAGAAATTTTCCAACTTCACCCATCCCTGATGCGCGCTATCCCCGGGCGGCCGAAGCCTGACCAGGGCCTTTGAGTCCTACGGGCGGCGCGCTCGATAGCTGGCCGAGCCCCTAGCACTCAAGCTAAATGCGGCGGGTAAAGTTGCGGTTAACGAAGGAAATTTTTGCCTAGCACGCGGGAAATAATTGCCGCCCGGACGGGGAGGTAAGAGGGCTCTGGCGGGGGCCTCAGGACGACGAACGCGACGAGGAGGGACCGGTCTGAGTCGCCTCGCCGGGCTCGCCCACGGTCCGGCGGTATTGCTGCAGACGAGTCGTCCGCAGCCCGCGCAGGCCATGGCTCTCGATCAGACGCTGCCAGGAGAGAAACTCCTCCGCCGACAGCTTGTAGCGATTGCAGGCCTCTTCGAGGGAGATCAGTCCGTTCCGGACGCCAGCGACGACCTCCGCCTTGCGGCGGATCACCCAGCGCTTGGTATCCGGGGGCGGAAGGTCGTCGATGGTCAGCGGTTCGCCCGCCGGTCCGATGACGTTCTTCACCCTACCTGGATGGTCCGACTCCATCGACTCCTCTCCACAGCGACGTTTCTGCATGTCTTTGTTGTCTAGAGGGTAGCGCTCCGCCCTTGAAAAACGCTTAATTCCAGGGATTAAGACAAATGCCCGATATTTGGCACGGACGTTCGCCGAAATGGCCGGATCGCCGCGGCAAACGGCCCCCGGCCGGGCCATTCGGGGCCGGGCCGGAGGCCGGATGCGCCGGATCCGTTTACCTATGGTTTACCGTTTGATCCGGATCAGCTCGTCGAGCATGTCGTCGGCCGTGGTGATGATCTTGGCGCTGGCCGAATAGGCTCGCTGGGTCGTGATCATTTTGGTGAATTCCTCGGCCAGGTCCACAGTCGAGGCCTCCAGGGCCGAGGACACGACCTCTCCGGTGCCGCCGGTATTGGCCTGCTGCAGGACCAGGACGCCGGAGCGGTCCGTCTGACGGTAGGCGTTGCCGGTCACCGCCTCCAGGCCGTTCGGATTATCGAACACCGCCATCGGGAGCTGATAGATCGGGCGCTGCTCGCCGTTGTCGAAGACCGCGGTCACGACGCCGTCCTGGTCGATATTGACGCCGGTGAATCCGCCGAAGCGCACGCCATCCTGGTCGATGGAATTGATCGAGAAATCGCTGGCGAACTGGGTGATGCCATCGGCCTGGTTGACGTTGCCCACGTTGGCCGTGATCGTGCTGTTGCTTGCACCGGTGGTCCAGCCGGTCACGGTGATGTCCGGGAAGGTGATGGCGCTCGGCGTTCCGTCGCCGTTGAACTGTATGCTGCGGGCGACCACGCCGGTCGTGCCGCTCACGACGCCGGTCGAAGCCAGCACCGGATCGCCGACCGTGATCGTCCAGTCGTTGACGGCGGCCTTGGTATAGGTGATGTCGATATCGTGGGCATTGCCGAGCGAATCGAAGATCTGGATCGTCGAGGTAAAGGAGTCATTCACGGCGGCCGTCGACGGCAGGTTGAGGGCGGCGTCGATGTTCTGCGTCGGCTCCGCGGTGCCGTTGAAGTTCGAGACGTTGACGGTCTCGACGCTGCTCAGCACGCTGGTGTTGCTGGGCAGCACGCCGTTGGTCATCGGCCAGCCCTGCAGGAAGTAGCCGGCGCTGTTCACCAGATCGCCGTTCTTGTCGGGCCGGAAGGACCCGGCGCGCGTATAGAGGTACTCGTCGCTCTGGCCCGGGTTGGCCGCCTCGTTTACCACGAAGAAGCCGCGTCCGGTGATCGCCACGTCGGTTTTGGACGCTGTTCCCTGCAGCAGGCCCTGGTGATCGAGCGACTGGATGGGGACCGCCTGGACGCCGCCCGGTGTGAAGGTGGTGCCTGTCGCCGCCTGTGTAACCAGGGTATAGAATTGGGCGCTGGTTCCCTTGTAGCCGACCGTATTGATGTTCGATATGTTGTCCGAGATTATGCCGAGCGCCTGGCTCTGGGCATTGAGCCCGGACACGCCCGAGAACATCGCACCATAGATACTCATTTCGATCCTCCTACCTTCGGCCGCGGCCTGCCGCCGACCGAGATGAAAGCTGGTACCCTTTCTGGGTTCGGCCTTGGCCGATGAATTCTCAGTTCCATCCGTGCCCGCACCCTATGCGCCGGCATCCGGCGTGCGGACGGCGACGACATCCTCCAACGGGATGTCCAGGTCGCCGACGCTCAGGGTCACGGTTCCATCGAGTGTCTTGATTCCCGTGGCGCGGCCGACCGTCGAGGTCGTTGCCTGCACGGTCTGGCCGGTGCCATCGACCGCGCTGACGGAGAAGCTGTAGGCGCCGTCGGGAAGCGCATTGCCGTTGTTGTCGCGCCCGTCCCAAACGAATTCATGGCTGCCGGCGTCACGCTCACCGGCGATCGTCCGCACGGGCTGCCCGAAGCCATCGACGATGGTCACCGCGTCCTGGGCGGCGTTGCCCTTGAGGTCGTATTTGAGGGTGGCGCTGCCGTTCTGCAGCATCACTTGGTCGCTCGCGGCCTCGATGTCGTTGCCGAGATAGCTGACCGCGGCATTGAGCTGATTGCCGTTTTGCAGGGCGACGAGCTTATCGAGCTTCTTGTTGGTGTTGACGGCCTGCTCGACGCCGGCGAATTGGACGAGCTGCTGGGTGAACTGGTTCGCATCGAGCGGTTCGAGCGGGTTTTGATTCTTGAGCTGCGTCGTCAGGAGCGACAGAAAGGTGTCGAAGGTGTCCGACAGGGACACGCCGCTCGCATCCGAGCTGCCGTCGCTCACGGGCTTGAAGGGTACGCCGTTGATCTCGGTCGGAGCGCTGATTGCCATGATGTCGGGTGTCCTCTGTTCGCCGTTCGGCTCAGACGGTGATGTCGAGCGCGCGGTTGCTGGTCATGAACCGTCCGACCGCGATGTCCTGTTCGAATTCGAGCTCCGGTCCGGCGTCGCCCGGCAAGGGCATACCGCCGGGGCTGCCGGCTTCGTGCCGCTGCCCGGCGGGGCCGTGCTGTCCGCCGTCGCGCAGGCTGAAGTTCAGGCTGCCGCTCTCGGTCTTGAGGCCGGCGTCCTGCAGGGCCCGCTCGAGGCCGCGCGCGTCGCGCTGCAGCAGGTCGAGGGTGTCGGCCCGGTCCGCCGTGATTGCGGCCTTGACCGAGCCGTCGCTCGCGACATGCAGCCGGACGTCGACCTGGCCCAGCTCAGCCGGGTGCAGGCGGATACGGATGTGATCCTGGCCGAGGCCGGCGGCGCGCTGGATGCGGACCGCGAGCTGCTCGCCGGGCAGCGGGCTCTGAGCGGCCTGGGGCGGCGTCTGGGCGTTTGTCGCCAGCCGGGCCGAAGCGACGGTCGTGCCCGGCGCGCCGGGTGCGCCGGCGCCGGGAACGGAATTGGCGGCCGGGGTCGTCGGGCCGGACTGTGACGGGGGCTCGCCGGCGCGCGTGGCCTCGAGCGTGCGGGCGAAGGCGGCCTGCGCCGTTTCCGCACGGGGCGCCGCGGCGCCGCCGGAGGCCTGGACGGTCGCCGGGTGCGTGTTAGGCGTCGTGCCGTTGCCCGGCGATCCGTCACCGTGTCCCTTGCCGTGCTGGGCATCGCCGGCCGTCGGCGCTGCGGCCGCGGCCTTGGGCTGCGGTGCGGCCGGGTCCGTTGCCTTGCCGGCGTTGGCCCGGTCCGTTGCCCGATCGAGCCCGGAGACGGCCGTGGCCTCGGCGCCGGCAACCTTGGCTTGACCCGGCGTGGCGATCGTTTGGGGCATCGGCGCGGCCGTGTTCGCGCTGCCGGCGTCGGCCGTCGGCTGGGTCGGCGCGGCGGGTCCGCCGGACTTCGCCGCCGCCGACGGCGCGGGATCGCCGTCGGCCGCGGCCGCGGTCGCCACGCGGGCCGGCTCCGCGGCGGTTGCCGGCAGATCGGCGCCCGGCGTGGGAGTCGCCTTGCCGGCCTGGTTCGCGAAGGCCTGTGCCTGGGTTAGGGCGATGGCGGCGGCCTGTGCCTGGGCCTGTTGCGGCAGTCCGACCGGCGTGCCTTGAGTCGCTTGGGTGCTCTGCGTGGCGTCGTCGGCCTGTGTATCGCTGGCGGTCGAATCCTGACCCGTCTCGGCCTGCGCCGTTTCGTCGGCCTGCGCCGTCTCATCGGCAGCCGCGGCGTCGCCCGCTGTCGGCTCCGCGGCCTCGGCGTCACGGGAGTCCGGCTTCTGCGCCGCGTCGGCCGTATCGGAGGGATCGCCGTTGCCGGCCGCGGCGGCCGTCGCCTCCGGTTCGGCGCCGCTCGGGTGCGAGGCAGGTGCGCGGTACGATTCGTCGCGGGCATCCGCGCGCTCACGCCGCGGCGGCGGGGCGGAGGCGTCTCGCTCGGGCGGCGACTCCTCGCTGCGCGGGTGCGCTTCGCGACGGGCCGGCTCGGCAATTTCCTGTTGTGCCGCGCTCTCGGCCAGCAGCGCCCGAAAGAGGTCGGGCTTCGCGAGCGAGGGCACTCGGGGCGACGCGTTGACTTCGGGCTTACCTGCCGTGATCGGGAGGGCGTCCATCCTGGCTGCCATCTTTCCTGTTGGAGTTATCGTTGGGCGGTCTTGAGCGGAAACATCGCCGCGGCCGGGCCCGGTTGCGGAGCGGCCAATGCCGTGCGGGGCGAAACCTCACCCCGTTTCCGGGGACCGGCCGGCCGAAGCGACTGGTAGAGGACGTCGAGCAGTTCCATGGCCTGACGCGCGAAGCGCGTGTCGTCGTAAATGTCGGTCCGCAGAACGCGTCCCACGACGTAGCCAAAGAGATCGGCGAGTGACTTCGACGCCTTGCCGTCGGCCTCGATGCCCAATTCGAGGTACAGGCAGGTAACGGCGTCGATGGCCTGATGGACCGCCCTCTGGCGGGTCAGGGTATCGCCGGAGTCGATGGCGCAAATTGCCTCCTGGAGATGGGCGATGGCGCGGTCGTTGGCTCGGGCGGCCGGGTCCGGCGTGGGCGACCACGCTTTGGCATCCGCCGAGGTTCGCGATGCGGCTAAAGCCATGGACGTGCCTCTCTTGCTCCTTGCGGCCGGCCCTCTGCGGGCCCGGACTCTGCGCCGGCAAACCGGTATGCCGGCTCGGCAAGGCATCCGAAGCAACCGGCATGCCACTCGCCGAGATCATTTAAATATTTGATATATATTGTGGAAATTGCGGAGCGTACATGCGGCGCGCGGGGCGGCGGCTGCCGCGAGGCAAAATTTGTCGGGCCCGGCGCGGCAAATCGTGCCGCCCGCCCGGGGATCGGCCAGGGCAAAACCCGGAATTTCCGCGCAAGTGCGGTGGCACGCTGCGTGCATGGCAAGGCACGACAGGGTTCGTCCCTGACCCGATGGGCGGCAAGAAGCCGCCGACACGCGGCAGGTAGCCGCACCCTCCCAGGCGCTCGACGGTCCACAGTCCACCGGTGGCTCGGCTTCGGGGTCGACGCGGCCCGCGCGGCGCGCCGGGACTCCCCCGGGACGCCTCGGGACGCCCCGGGACGCCTCGGGACGCCTCGGGACGCCTCGGGACGCGCTCGATGGGCGCATCGTGCGGGCTCAGCAAGGAAATCCGGAAGGAAATCGGGCGGAGATAGCCGCCTAGCCGGTGTGGCCCCGGCGGCTGAAGGCGGCCGCTCGCGGCGGCACGGTAGCCGAGTCAGGTCGAGAAGGCCTGGGATCCCGCGGGCGGCACGCCGGCACCCGACTCCGGCCCGGCAGCGCTCTCCGCGCCGGGGGCGGTCAGGAGCCCGGCCGCGATCTGCCGGTTGATGTTGATCAGGGCATCGAGCAGGTCGGGCTTGGGGTTGGCCAGGACCTCTACCACGCGCTTGTCCACGAAGTTGCACAGATTGAGCATGTTGCTGCGGAGCTCGACCGGAACCTGGCTGTCGGGCTGGCTGAGCTCTGCCTGAAAGATCGTCCAGAGGCGCCAGTTGAGGCGCGCCGCGCTGCGCAGGGCGGTCGCGTCTTTGGGGGCCTTCTGCGCCTCGGACATGCGGCGGGCGGCTTCGAGCAGGGCCCGGCCCTCGGTTTCCCTGGGATTCCCGCCTTTGGTACGCGTCTGCTCGTAGCTGTCTATGGCGCTTCTATACGGCATGCGCCAGAACCTCGCGCTCGTGACGGATCAATTTGATACAGGACTTCAGGCCTTGATAAATCTGCTCGGCAGCGACCTTTTCCCTGACGTCATCGGCGATCTCTGTGGCGCTCGGCGCCGCGTCGACGTAGTCGTTCAGCAGTTCGCGGAACGATTCGAGATAGGGCTCCTCCCGTTCCGGAAACAGGTAGGCGCACTGCAGCGCGAAGTAGACGCGGGCCGCGGGCGTGCTGGCCGTTTCATTGGTCAGGATGTCCTTTTGGCGCAGGATCTGCGCCTGATTCTCGAACACCAGGTTGGCGTGTTCGCCGTCGTTGCGGATGACCGCACCGTTGACGATGAGCTTCTCGCTTTTGGCGAGAGACAGTTTCAAAGGCATCTTTTGCCCTCCAAACCCATTTATAAAAAATAACATAGTAAACAGTCGTTTAAGGAAACGTTAATTCCGACAATGCAATCTAAATCGAGGCGACCCCGGGGACCGGCGCGGGTTCCCGGGCAGGGAGTGTCGCCGGGCCATCCGGCATGGGACTCGATTGGGAAGGGCGAATGATGGAAGCGGCGGTGGCCTGCGAGGCCGAGCAGACGGCATTCGACGAGAACCTTGCGGCCTTCAAGGCCTTCGCGCCGCATCTCTATTCCCGCCTGGCGGCCATCAAGTCGCCCAATACGCAACTGGGCCTGGCGGAGGACGGCGGGCTGGACCTGCTGTTCCGCGGGCAGGGCCTCTACGGCCGCGACGCCGCGGCATACACGCAGGCGCAGATCGACACGTTCTTCGCGGCGCCGACGCGCGAATGGATCAACGAGCCGAACCCCGAAGGCCTCGAAGGCCAGACGGGCGACTACTGCCAGCGTCTCGCCGACGGCATGAAGGCTGCGCGGATCGCGTACGATCCGGCGCGGAAATCAGAGGACAGCCACTTTCTGATCGTCTTCGGGATCGGCTTGGGACTTCACGTGGAGGCGCTGATCGAGGCGATCAAGCCGCAGACCGTCATCCTGCTTGAGCCGAACCTGGAGTTCCTGCACCAGTCGCTCCATATCACGCCATGGAACAGGATTCTCGACCTCTGTTCGGCCGAGAACATCGCCTGCAGCCTGTTGGTGGACCGTGATCCGCTGAAGCTCGCGACCCAGGCGCGACGCCTCATGCAGGCCAACAATCCGGCCTTGCTCGACGGCGTCTATTTCTACACGCACTACCCCTCGTCCATCCTGTCCCGCGCGCAGGAGATCATCCGCCACGACTTGTTTCTCGCCATCTCCGGGCTCGGCTTTTTCGAGGACGAGCTGATCATGGCGCGCAACGCCATGGGCAACCTGGCGCGCGGCGACGTCGCCATCCTCAGCGATTTCCTGCCGGACCGGGAGGAGCCGCTCTTCGTAGTCGGCAGCGGGCCCTCGGTCGACAAGGAGCTGGATGGCCTTGCGGAGCGCGGCGACAAGGCGGTGCTGATGTCGATCGGCACGGGGCTGCGCGGCCTGCTCGAGCGGGGAATCCGACCCGACTATCACGTGGAACTCGAGAACGGCGAGACGAACAAGGACAACCTGCAAACGACGGCCGCGGAATTCGGTCTCGGCGGGATCACGCTGGTCGGCTCGTTGACGGTTCACCCGGGCACGGCGGCGCTGTTCGACGACATCGTCCTCTTCTTCCGCGAGAGGGTCAGCTCGACCATGCTGTTCGGTGCGCCGTACCAGATGCTGCTGCCGGCCGGGCCGACGGTGGCCAATGCCGGGCTGATTTCCGCGATTCGCCTGGGTTTCCGAGAGATCTTTCTCTTCGGCGTCGACATGGGCACCAAGGAGTCGGGCCGCTTTCACGCCAAGGGCTCGATCTACGGCGCCGGCCTACGCGAAGACGTCTCGAAGCCGAGCCGCAGCTTCGCGGGCAATTTCGGGGGCGAGGTGACCGGGCTCTCCGTGCTCAACTGGTCGCGCCATGTGCTGGAAAACGTGGCGCGGTTCTATCGGGGCGTGGTCCGCGTCTACAACTGCAGCGACGGGGCGCGCATCGAGGGTGCTGTGCCGAAGGTTTCGCGCGCCATCGCGCTGCCGGGAGAGGCCATCGACAAGGACCGGGTGCGGCAGGAGATCGCTGCCGGCCTGACACGCTGCAATCCGGCCATCGCGCGCAGGTTGTGGGACGAGCAGGAGCAAGTCGCGGCGACGGCGCGGACGTGGGAGCGGATCGGGATCGTGCTCGATCAGGCGGCGGCGATGCCCGATCCGGATCTGTCCTGGGTCCATCGGCTCTATCGCATCGTCAAGGACGAGCAGGAGACCAATCCCTTCATGGCCTCCTTCGTCTTCGGGACCGTGACGGTCGCGCTCGGTTGCGCCTGCTGGTACGACCGGCGGATCGTCGAAGATGACGATCGCCGCGCCTTTCGCCGCATGGCGATCGCCGAATTCCACACTCTGGTCGCCAACATGAGAGGCATGCTCGACGAATTGCTCGACGAGATCACCGTGCAGCTACCGGCCGCCTGACGGTCTTGCCAAGGCCGATCAGGCGGCTGTGGAGGGCGACCGGGCCGGCATCGGGCGGCACTTAAGGGATTGCTTACCAAAAATCCCGACACTCCAAGAGTGGGGAGTGGGAACAAGAGACGACGCGTCAGGAGCGCGACAGGGCTTGAGCCGCGAAGCGCAGCGTGAAGACTCCGACCCGGCACCGCAGACGGCCCGGCAGGGAATCCCGCAGGCCCCGGCGCCGCCGGCCGCCGGCGCGGCGGTGCGCGACATCGTCATCGTCGACATCGAGTCCTATTGCGTTGCGCCGGAGACCGCGGTCCGCGAAGTCATCGCCCAGATCCAGCACAATTCGGACGGGCTCGCCCTGGTCGTCGATTCCGGTCGGCGTCTCCTGGCCACGGTGACCGACGGCGATATCCGGCGCGCCATCCTGGCCGGTGTCGACCTGGAGGGGCCGGTCGGTAAGCTGCCCCAGGGCCGTCCGCCGCAGGGCTACGGCGGGCCGATCGCCGCCCCGCAGGGAACGGGCGCCGTCCACCTGCTGCAGCTGATGGGCGAGCACGCCATCCGTCACGTCCCGCTGCTCGATGCCGAAAATCGGGTCGTCGCCGTGGCCTCGCTGCGCCGCTCGGTCAACGGCCGCGACCTTCCGCTGCGCGCCGTCATCATGGCGGGCGGGCTGGGACTGCGCTTGCGGCCGCTGACGGATTCGCTGCCCAAGCCGATGCTGCCGGTCGGCGGGCGGCCGCTTCTCCAGCGGACCGTGGAGCAACTGCGCGATACCGGCATTCGCAACATCCACATCACGACCCACTACAAGGCCGACAAGATCACGACGCATTTCGGCGACGGCGGCTTCTACGACACGATGGTCCAATACAGCCACGAGGACGAGCCGCTGGGCACGGCCGGCGCCCTGAAGCGCATGGAAGTCTTCGAGGACGAGCCGCTTCTGGTCATCAACGGCGACGTGCTGACGACGGTCGATTTCCGCGCCATGCTGGACTATCACCGCGAGCACCGGGCGCAGCTCACCATGGGCGTGCGGCATTACGCCATCAAGGTGCCCTACGGCGTCATCGAGTGCGAGGGGCCTGAGGTCCGCAGGCTGCGCGAAAAGCCCGAGGTCGGCTTCTTCGTCAACGCCGGCATCTACCTCGTCGAGCCGACGGTATGCCACGACGTGCCGGACGACCGGCGCTTCGACATGACGGACCTTATCGACCTGCTGATCGCCAGGGGCGAGCGGGTCGTTAGCTTTCCGATTCACGAATACTGGCTCGACATCGGTCAGGTCGAAGATTACGAGCGCGCGCAAGAAGATGTCTATGCCGGCAAACTCTAGCGTCGAAGCGGCTGGGTCGGCCACCGCATCGCTCGAAGCGCCCGACCATTTCCGGGATTTCCTGCCGCCGCCTCGTCGCCGCGACTTCGTGGCGCGTCCCGTGGTTTGCGTTCAGGGGCTCGGCTTCGTCGGCGCCGCGATGGCGACGGCTCTGGCCGCTGCGCGCGACGACAACGGTACCCCATGCTTCAATGTGGTTGGAATAGACCTGGATACCGCCCGTGGGCGGCACGCGGTCGCGGCCTTGGCCGATGGCCGCTTTCCCTTTGCGGTTGCCGATGCCGCCTTGGCTGCGGCGACGGCGGAGGCGGCAAGCGTCGGAAATTTGGCGGCGACCAGCGATCCGGCGGCCTACGCGTTGGCCGAAGTCATCGTCGTCGACGTCAATCTCGACCTTCCGGTGAACGCGGATCCGATTTCGGCCGAGGTCCCACACCTCGACCTCGGCAATTTTCGCGACGCCATCTCCACGCTGGGCCGCTGGATGGCGCCCGACGCCTTGGTGGTGATCGAGACCACCGTGCCACCCGGAACCTGCTCGCAGGTGGTGGCGCCACAGCTCGAGGCCGCCCTGCGCGACCGTGGCCTGCCGTCCGCCCGCTTCCGGCTCGCGCATTCCTACGAGCGCGTCATGCCGGGCGCCGACTATCTCGACTCGATCGTCAACTATTGGCGCGTCTATGCCGGCCATACACCGGCGGCTGCCGATGCCTGCGCCGCCTTTCTGTCGCGGGTCGTCAACGTGGCGCGGTATCCGCTGTGCCGCCTGAGCTCGACGACCGCTTCGGAAACGGCGAAGGTGCTGGAAAACAGCTATCGTGCGGTCAATATCGCCTTCATGGAGGAGTGGGGCCGCTTCGCCGAGGCAGTCGGCGTCGACCTCTTCGAAGTCTGCGCCGCGGTGCGGCAGCGTCCGACGCATAGCAACTTGCGCCAGCCGGGCTTCGGCGTCGGCGGCTATTGCCTGCCGAAGGACCCCCTGATGGCCCTCGCCGCATCGCGCGACATCTTTGGGCTCGATTCGCTCGATTTCCCCTTTTGCCGCTTGGCGGTGGCAACCAATCGGGTCATGCCGCTCGTGAGTCTTGATCGTGTAACAGCGATGCTGGGCGGCTCGCTCGTAGGAAAGCGCCTGGCGCTCTTGGGCGTGAGCTACCGGCCGGACGTCGCCGATACCCGGCACACGCCGGCCGAGCTCTTTCTGCGCGAGTCGCAAGCGAGAGGGGCCGCCGTCGTCTTGCACGATCCGCTCGTCGCATACTGGCCCGAGGTCGGATGCGAGGTGTCGCAGACCCTGCCGGCGCCGGACGGCCTCGACGCCGTGATTTTCGCCACGGCGCACGGCGTGTACCGCGACATCGTTCCCGCGAACTGGCTCGCAGGGGCAAGGCCGGTGGTGCTCGACGCCAACGACGTGCTCGATGCGTCACAGCGCCAGGCGTTTCGCGCGGCGGGCTGCCCCGTCGCGGCGATCGGCCGGGGAGGCGAGGCACCATGAAGGCTCTGATCACCGGCGGTGCCGGATTCATCGGCGCGCACTTGGCCAAGCGTCTGGTGCGCGACGACGCGCGTGTCGACCTGGTCGACGACTTCTCCCGCGGCCGCAAAGATGAGGACCTGGCCAACCTGCTGGCCCACCCCGGCGTAACCTGCATCGCCCGGGATCTGCGTGACCCGCGCGCGTTGGATGGGCTCGATCGCGATTATGATCTCATCTTCCATCTGGCGGCCATCGTCGGCGTCGCCAACGTGCAGACCCGTCCCGATGACGTTCTGCGCGACAATGTCGCGCTCTTGCTGCAGGTGCAGGATTTTGCCCGGCGCCAGAGCGGACTGCGCCGACTGGTATTTGCCTCCACCAGTGAGGTCTACGCCGGCTCGCTGCAGCTTCCCGATCTGCCGTTGCCGACTCCGGAGACCGTGCCAATCCTCCTGCCGGACTTGGCCGAACCGCGCTCGACCTACCTCTTGTCGAAACTCTACGGCGAAGCGCTTTGTCATCACGGCGGCGTACCCTTCACTATCGTCCGGCCGCACAACGTCTACGGACCCCGCATGGGGCTCGCGCATGTCATCCCGGAGCTGCTGCAGCGCGCCGAATGTACGGCGTCTGGTGGCACGCTGACGGTCTACTCGCCGGATCATACCCGGGCGTTCTGCTATGTTGCGGACGCGGTCGAGCTGATCGCACGACTGGCGACGGCGGACGTGGCGGAAGGCGACGTGTTCAACATCGGCAACGAGACCGAAGAGATTTCGATTCGGGAGCTAGCGCACCGGATCGTCGCGCTGCTGGGCAAGGATCTGGTGGTTGCGGCGGGACCGGACACACCAGGCTCGCCGCGGCGCCGCTGTCCCGCGATGGCCCGCACCGTCAACACGACCGGATTCAGGCCGTTGATCGGCTTGGACGAGGGGCTCGCCCGAACCCATGCGTGGTACCGGGACAGGGTGTTTCGGCAGGAACCGGCAGGGGCCTGCGCCTGAGATCTTTCCGGCTGGCAATTGCCGACCGGCGCGGCCTCCAGCGTCTTCCTAATGCACGAACTGGGCGTCGAAGAGCTGCATCACGCGCTCGACGGTCTCATCGGTCACGTGACGGCCGTCGGGGCTCCAGGGGTTCTGGGTACAGATGGTGACCAGTTCGTAACTGGGGAAATAGAAGGCGTTGCGGTTGGCCTTGACCAGTTCCTCGGCCGCGACCCGCAGAACCGCCTTCGAATGCGCATTGGCCACGACGACGTGCTGCTCATGGCCGCGGGTGGTCGCCAGGAAGGGTATCGGAGAGACGCTGATGATGAGCTTGAAGTCCGGATTGTGCGCCCGGACGATATCGATCAGGGCTTGGACGTTGGCGACGTTCTCTTCGACGCTCAGGATGCGGCGCCGCATCAGCGGGTAGAGATCGAGCTCGCGCGGATTGCGCGACAGGACGGAGCCGTCCGGCACGAACTCCCAGCACTCGTTGAGGCCGAGGGTCACGACGAAGAACTCGCTGCGCAGGAAGGCCTCGCGAATGGCGTTCATGTGCTTTTCATAGTTGGCCTCGTAGGCCTCCCGGGTGCGGAAATAGACGTTCTCTCGGAACGGATCGACGTAGATCGGGATCTTCTCGGTCTTGCCGATCTGCAGGTGCGACGGGACCAGAATCCGCCGCGGCCGGCGAACGTCGAAGGCCTTTTCGGCCAACTGGCGGAAACTCGGCGTATTGAACAGGATCCCGTAGTTGGCGGAGAACCGGGCGTAGGGATTTTTCGGGTCGTAGCCGTCCACGTAGACTCCCGCGGCCGCGTCCTCGGCTTCAGTCTCGGTCACGACGTAATTGAAGCCTCGGCGCTGCAGGTTACGCGCGAATTCGAAGGCGAAGCAGCTGCCGGCCGAGCCGACCGGCGTCTCCTTCGTGATCAGGCCGAGGTTCTCGATATAGGGCAGCGTATCGTAGATCGTGCGCGACGGGTCGCGCTTTGGGTTCGGCCAGAACACCGCGTCCGGGTTCGGCTTGGTCTTGGGGTCGTAGGCATCGAGGCTTTCGTTGACCCGGCGTTTGTAGGCACTCAGGGCCTCGTGAATCTCGAAGGGGTCGAAGCCGAGCTCGCCGTCGTCGTCGCGCACCAGATCGAACACGAAGGACTGCAGATAGGCGAGCAGCTCCGGATAGCCTGAAAATCTTGCCCCCTTCTCGGCGATCGCCTGCAGGACACGGGTCTTGAAGGGCTCGTTGTGGCAAATGGCGTCCAGGACGAGCTCCAGCATGTCCGGCGAGAAGGTGCCGTCGCTGCTGCCCAGGATGATCGCTTGCGCCGCGCCGACGGGCTCCGCCGGTCGGTTCGGCTCGCCGACCGGCAGTACGGGGCTCTTGAGAGACAGCTCGGGCATGTTCGGAACTCCTCGTTCTCGCTGAAACCTAATTGAGCTTGGGGAATCCCGACCCGGTGTTGTTCACCAGGAGCTCGTAGTTTTGCGCGAAGAACTGCTGCCACGACACCGGCCAGGGGATGAGCCCGACCTGCAGCACGCAGCGCACGCCGCGCGTGGGGTAGACACCCTTGTGCAGGACGCCGGCCGGCTCGAAGGTTATGCCCTCGCCGCGGTCGGGCCGCAGGCGCTGTGGGTCGTAGGGGACCCGGTGCTGTGCCGCCAGGCCGCTCAGGTCCTGCAGTCGCAGATGAATGGGACAAAAGACATAGCCGACCTTCTTGAACAGGGCGGTCGCGGAGCTGTCGAGATAGTCCGTGGCGCCGTCGTGCTCGTTGTTTGAGTTCAGGTAGATCAGCATCTTGAGATGCTTCATCGGCCCGCCGTCGCAGTGCCAACCGAACGACACGCTTGGCGTGTTGGGGTCTTCCTGCTCGGTCAGTGGCTTGGTGTGGAGCAGGCCGAAGAAGATCACCGCGAACTCGGTCAGGAAGTAGCGGTTCACCATGGCATGGACCGAAGGCGAGAAGATGGCGTTCAGAATTCCTTCGACCTCCGCTTTCTCCATGTCGCCCGGATAGACGTTGCGGCCCGCCGCCTTGACGCGATCCGCCAAGCCGTCGGCGAACTTGGGCTCGAGGATCGACCTTACATCGAAGCCTTGCCGCCCCAGGTCGTCCAGGGGCGCCTGGCTGATGCGCGGGGCCTGCTGGATGCACTTCAAATGATGGAGCTGATAGCCGCGAGCGACGTCGAACTGCTGGATCATGCTGAAGTCGAAGGCGGGATTGACGAACCCGTATTCGTCTTCGTGCATTCCCTTGAGCCAGTCTTCCGTCAGGCCGATGTTCATGGCGCGCTCTCCCTGTAATCCCCGGTCTTGGCGGCGCCGATGCTAGGGCGCTTTGGTTAACCGACCGCTAAGTAAGCGCGCGTTAACCGCCGCCGGGGCTGGAGCGCCGCGGCTCGGCGGCGGGCTGCCGGACGATCTGGAGATCGTGCGTCGGGGCCGGCGACGGCGCGTCGGCCCCATGGGCGTCAAGGCGAGGATTGCCCCTCGAGGCCGTCGGCAAGCTGGTGGTTGATGCTGATGAGGGCGTTCGCCCGCTCCGGCTTGGGATCGTCCAGCAGGGCCACGGTCTGCTTGTCGACGAAATTGCAGAGGTTCAGCATGTTGGTCCGCACTTCGACGGGCAGCGGGCAGTTGGGGGCGCTGATTTCCGACTGGAAGATGGTCCAGAGGCGCCAGTTGAGGCGGGCCGCGGCGACGAGGCCCGCGGTGTCGTCCGGCGACTTCTGCGCTTCGCTCAGCCGGCGGGCGGCTTCGAGCAGGGCTTGCCGTTCGGTCTCGCGCGCCGAAGTCTGCGCTTCCGGCGGCTGGGGCGATCTGGCTGCGCTCTCATGGGCCATGTAACGGCACCTCCGCTTCGAACGCCGGCGGTCCTGATCGGTCGGCCGGCGGCTTCTGGTCAGTCGGGCGGGACCATAGCAGTCCAGCACTTAAGCCTTGGTTAATCATAAAGGGCCCTGATTTGCCGGCCGTTTCTCGAACATGGCCCGGTTTGGCCGCGGCCTATCGCAGGTCGCTCCAGCTCACCGTCTCGTCGGCGCCGAGGTCGCGGCCGGCGCGCCGGCCGACCACCTCGTCGAGAGAGGCGGGGGCGATGCCCGTTCCCGGGCGCTTGACCGCCAGCATGTCCCGCGTGATCGGCGTGTCGCAGGGGATGTCGACCACAGCGGTGACGCTGCGCCGGATCTGCGGAATGAAGTCCGCCGCCTCGACCGGCGCCTTGATCGCCCGCCCGACGGCGCGCTGCGCCGTCCGCAGGTCCATTGCCAAGGTCGCCAACTCGTCCGGCTCTGCCGAGAGGGCATGGTCGGGGCCGGGCATGCTGCGATCGAGCGTGAAGTGCTTCTCGATCAGCTCGGCGCCCAGGGCGGCCGCCGCGACGGCGGTCGCCGTGCCTTCGGTGTGGTCGGAGAAGCCGACGGGGCAGCCGTATTCGGAACGCAGGCTTGCCATGCAGGCGAGATTGGCGTCTTCCGGCCTGGTCGGGTAATTGGACACGCAATGCAGCAGGGCGACGGGCGGTGTCGGCGGCGTCGAGGCGATCGCCGCCAAGGCGGCTCCGATCTCCGCCATCGTGGCGCCGCCGGTCGAGACGATCATCGGTTTGCCGAAGGCGGCGATGTGCCGCAGCAGCGGCAGGTGCGTGATGTCGCCCGAGGCGATCTTGAACGCGGGCGCGTCGAGGTCGCGCCAAAGGTCCGCGCTCTCCTCGTCGAAGCAGGCGCTGAACAGCGTGATCCCGAGCTGCCGCGCGCGGGCCGCCAGGGCGACGACGCCGTCATGCGGCAGCTCGCAGCTGCGCAGGACATCGAAATACTGGCTGGATCGCGACAGGAACTTCGCGGTATCGAAGGTCTGAAGCTTGACCGCATCGGCCCCGGCGTTGGCCGCGGCCTCGATCATGCGCAGGGCCACGCTGACCTTGCCGCCGTGGTTGATGCCGACCTCGGCGATCAGATAGGGCGCCGCGCCTCTGCCGATCGGGCGCCCGGCGATCTCGAATGAGTCCTGTGTCATGTCATGCGCCTCCGCCTGCCGCCCGTCCGGCCGCCGGTCGGTCGGAGAGGGCGTCGATGACGTCGTGGTAGGTGAATGCCGGGTCGCGCCGCCGCAGGGAATCGAAGAGCGCCGCGACGCGGAGGAAATCGTCCTCGGTATCGACGGTCACCGAATGGTCCTGCAAGGCCATTGGCGACTTCAGGACCAGGGTCGGGAAGATCTCCGGCCGCTGCCGGACGAAGCGCGTGACGTGCTCGCGATCCGGCGGATCGTCGCTGGTCATCGCCGTATGGAGCGCCCAGAGCGTGACTGCCTCGACACAAAGGCCGAGCGGAAAGCCGCTGCCGTCGACGGTCTGGGCATAGACCAAGGGCGGAACCCGCGGCAGGAAGGCGTCGAGCAGGTCGTCGATCAGGATTCCGTCCACCAGGGGATTGTCGCCGGTCAGGCGCACGACGATATCGCCGCCCATCGCCTCGGCCGCGCCGACCGTGCGGGCGAGCACATCGGTTTCGCTGCCGCGGTGGACCCGCGTCCCGGTCCGACGACACAAAGCCTCGATCGGATCGTCCTGCGCCGAATCCGAGGTGGCGACCGCCAGGTCGGCCAGCCGTGTTGAGCGGCGGGCGCGTTCGATGAGGTGTGTCAGCATGGGCGCGCCGGCCATGGGGCGGAGCACCTTCCCGGGCAGACGGCGGGAGCCCATGCGGGCCTGTATGACCGCGACCGCCCGCATCACGCGTCCTCCGCGCAGTGCGGTCCCGCGATCAGCCCGGCGATCCGCTGCAGCCCGAGCCCGTCGACCGTCGCCGGGCCCCGCTCCGTGAGCGTCGGCGCCAGCGCACGGGTGCGGGCGATGGCGGTCGCCAGGGCCGCGTCGTCGGTGTCGTCCGCCATCCCGGCGTCGACCGCCAAACCCAGGTCGGCCATCGCCCGAGCCAAATCATGCTGGAAGGGCTTCTGCGCCAGGAGACAGACCGGCGTACCCAGTGCCAGGGCCTCGTAGGTCAGGTTGCCGAAGCTGGCGATGACCATCCCGGCGCGGGCGAGCAGGGGGCCGACCGAGGGCAGGTTGCCGTGCCGGCAAACCAACTGATGCGCGCCGGCCTGCAGGTCGGCCGCCTCGACGACCGGCGACAGCAAGACGTCGATTTGCCGGATCGCCCGGAAGCGGGCGAGGGCGGCCATCGCGAGGTGCAGCGGCGCATCGTCCCGGTTCCCGCCCAGGGCGACCAGCACGCGCTCGGGATCGCGCACGGTCCCACGATGCGACCGGATGTCGGGCGCAACCGGCGCGTAGTCCCAGCCCCACAGCAGGGCCGGGGGTGCCGAGCCGGGCCCGCCCGGCTGATAGCCGACGCAGAGTGCGTCGTCGGGCAGGCGCGGCGCCTCGGTGCCGGAGGCGATGTAGATCAGGCGCCCGGTGCGGTCGGCGACCCTGGCGGCCAGCGCCTCGGCGTGGCTGTTCAGCTCGTCGGGATCGCCCAGGCGGTCGAACACCGCGACGTCGGCGTCCGCGACCGTCTCCTCGGGCCGCAGCGCCGCGTCCGGCAGGACCTCGCGGATGCGCCGTGCCGCCGCCTCCGAATAGCTGCCCTGGAATGCGACCTCGAGGGTGCCGAGCGCTGCCGTGCCGAGCTGCGCCAGTTGCAGGCAGCGCGCCACGTGCCCGAAGCCGGTTCGGGAGTCGCCGTTGCACACGAAGGAGACTCTCACTGCGCGGGGCTCCCTTTGACGGTGGCGCCGTCCGGGACGTCGCGCGTCACCACGGCGCCCGCCCCGACCATGCAACCGGAGCCGATCACGACATCGGGCAGGATGGTGGCATTGGCGCCGATGTAGCTGTGGCCGCCGATGCGCACCCGGCCGAGCAGCACGGCATTGGGCGCGACGGTCACGAAATCGCCGAGCACGGTCTCGTGCATGACATTGGCGCCAACGTTGAGGCGTACGCCGCGGCCGAGCCGGCACCCTTCCGACAGGTTCGAAAGGCGCTGGGCGACGAGGCCGTCGCCATGCGTCACGTCTTCGCCTTTGTATCCGCCGATGAGCGAAGCGACCGCTAGACCGAGGGCCTCGAAGGCCTGCTGGGTGCGTTCACGTACGCGTGCATTGTCTATTGCGATGGCGACGGCATCGGGCCGGAACATCTCGATTGCCGATTCGTCGTCCGGCGCCACCGGGAGGGCGTACCAGGTATTGGCGCCGATGGCCGGGTCCGAGAGGGCGACGACCTCATGCTCCAGGGCCCGGGCGAGACCCAGCAGCTCCGGGCTGGCGCCTGCCAACAACAGCCGCATTATGCCGCTTGCACCTCCGCGAAGGCCCGCTCCAGGGCGTCGCAGACGTAGTCGACCTGTTCGTCCCGCATCGAGGGGAACAGGGGGAGCGACAGGCTTCCGGCCGCGATCCGCTCGGTATGGGGCAGGCTGCGGCCGACCCGGCGGTAGGGAGCGAAGAGGTGCACGGGCGGGTAGTGGACGGTGGTTTGCACGCCGGCCGCGGCCAGCCTTTCGCGGACCGCGTCGCGGTCGCCGCGCTCGACGAGAATCGGCAGCAGGTAGTCCGCCGCGACGCCGCGCCTCCCGAAGTGCGGCACGCGTATGTGCGGGATCCTGGCGAGGCGCGCTTCGTAGCGCTGCATCAGGCGCCGGCGGTTGGCCTGCATGCTGTCGAAGCGGGCGAGCTGGGAGAGGCCGAGGGCCGCCCGCAGGTCGTCCATGCGGTAGTTGTAGCCGATCTCCGGGATGTCGTAGCCCCGGGCGCCTTTCTCGCGATCGATGGCGGTCGCGGTCTGCCCGTGCGACCGCAGACGCCGCGCGCGTGCCGCGACGTCGTCGTCGTCGGTCACCAGCATGCCGCCCTCGGCGGTCGTCATGCCCTTGTTGGAAAAGAAGCTGAAGCAGCCGATTCGGCCGATGGTGCCCAGGGCCCGGCCGTCCAGACTGCCGCCCAGGCCGTGCGCCGCGTCCTCGCAGAGCGCGATGTCGTGCCGAGTGCAGAGCGCGCGCAGGCCCGCCATGTCGCAGGGATGGCCAGCGTAGTGCATGGCCACGACCGCCTTGGTGCGCGCGGTGATGAGCGTCTCGACGTGGCCCGGGTCGAGGCACCAATCGTCCGGGCCGGCGATATCGGCGAAGACGGGCACCGCGCCGGCGAAGCGCACCGCGTTGGCGGTGGCGACGAAGGTCAGCGACGGAACGACGACCTCGTCGCCCGGGCCGATATCCAGCAGCACGTTCGCCAGGTGCAGGGCGGCGGTGCAGGAATTGACGGCGACCGCGTGCCGGACGCCGAGCCGTTCCGCGAAGGCCTGCTCGAAGGCGGCGACCCTGGGACCGGCGGTGATCCAGCCGGATTGCATGGCGGTCGCCACGGCGGCCACGTCGCCGTCCGTCAGATCCGGCGTGAAGAGCGGAACGCGCATGGTCAGGCGCCGGCGCAATGGGCGCGCCACATGGCGCGGTAGGCTGCCTCGATCTCTCGTGTCAGGCCGGCGGCGTCGCCAAGCGCGGAGACCGCCATCTCGTCCCGCAGCGCGCATCGCAGGTCGGCCAGGCGCGCGAGGTCCCGCGCGAACGACCGGGCGATGCCGGCGAGCGCGGCCCAGTCAGCGGCGCTCCATTCCGGGTGGCCGGCTGCGCCGAGCAGGCCTACGGCGCTCCGCGTGGCCGTGTGACCGCCGGCGCGCGCGAGCAGCGGAACGCCCATCCAAAGCGCCCCGCAGTTCTCGACGGTGGCGCTGGCGGTGCCGAGGTCGAGCGCCAGGTCCACGTAGTGATAGAAGTCGAACTCGGACGAGAAATTTTCGCCGGCATTGACGACATCGACGCGATTGCGCAGGCCGAAGTGGGAGAACAATTCGACGGTTCGCTCGACGGCCGCTTGGTCCTGGTCGAAGCGGTTGCAGATCAGCAGGCGCGCGCCGTCGATCGCGCAGAGCAGCGATGCCCATTCGCTCACCCGCGCCGCCGTGATCGCGGCCAAGTCGCCGCTGATGCCGAAGGTCAGATGGCCGGACTGCGCGGCCGGCAACGCGCCGACCGGCGGCAGGTGGACCGGTGGGCGATAGGCGAAGGGCGCGCGTGGCAGGCGCCAGAGCTGCTCGCCGGTTTCCGGCCCCGGCATGCCCTCGGGCCAGATCGCGGCATCGGTTAGGAAATAGTCCATGGCCTCGATGCCCGGCGGCATGGGGTAGCCGAGCCAACCCAGGGAGACGGGTGCGGCCGTTCGGGCGAAGACCTGCGGGCGGCCGCCCTCGAAATGGCCGGACAGGTCGACCGCAATGTCGATCTCGTCGCCGCGCAGGATCTCCCAGACCGATTCGTCATCGACCCCGGTGATGTCGGTCCATTTGGCGGCCGCCTGCATGAGGCCTTCGGTCACGCCGTCCGTCTGCGCTCCGTCGCTGTAGCAGTAGGCCTCGACCGTGCCGTTGCGATGACCCTGCAGGACGGGCGCGAATAACTCGGTGAAGTCGTTGCGGCGGAACGCGCCCGACAGATAGCCGACTCGCAAGGGACGGTCGGGATCGGGATCGCGGGCGGCGACCGGCCGGTGCGGGCGTAGCGCCGCGGCGTGGCGCCGCGCCCAATCGGCGTGGGCCGCGTCGAGGCCGGCGCCGTCGGTCGCCGGGTAGGCCGCCAAAGTGGCCAGGCGCCGCGAGCCTAGACCGGCATCCTCGGGTGCCAGGGCCTCGGCCGCGCCGTGGCAGGCGGCGGCTTCGTCGTGCCGTCCCGCAGCGGCCAGGGCCTGCGCCAGGCCGCTCAGGTCCGCCGCCGCGGGCGCGCCGGCGTGCAGGGCGGCATGATAGGCGGCGATGGCGGCCTCGCTCTGCCGCGCGGACAGCGAGGCCCGCGCAAGCAACCGGAGACAGCGCAGGTCGCCGGGCGTCGACTCCAGCTGCCGCCGGCAATCCTGGGCAGCTTCGGCAAAGCGGCCGACGCGAACCTTTCGCTCCGCGCGGTCGAGATAGAAGTTGGCGTTGCCCGACAAAAGGTTGCGGAAAAAGGTGCCGAAGCGCTCGGGCAGGAGGTTCGAGACCGCGGGATGCGGCTCCAGAGTCGTCGCCAGCTTCGCATAGAACAGGGCATCGCTGAGCTTGCCGATGCGCGCCAGGATCGCCGCCAGGGCCTCTGCGATCTCCTGCCGATGCGGGGCGACCTCGTGCGCCTTCTCGAGGATCGTGACGGCCTGGTTGGGCTCGCCGAAATCGTAGGTGACGAGCCCGAGGAGAAAGAGCGCCTCGGCGCAAAAGGGATTGGCCGAGAGGATCTGCTCGCAGGTCAGAATGACCTCGTCGTGCAGCTCCGCCTCGAGCGCGCCGACCGCTTGGCGCAACTGCGCGACGGTCTCGTCCGGCGCATCCACGATCGGCAATGCGCCTGCGGTGATCGCCTCGTTCGGTACCAGGTTCGACACGGAATCCGCCTTGTCGGTTGCCGCGTCCCGTCCGGTCGCCGGCAGGGCGGGGCGCGTTGGAGCCCCGTTTTCCCACCGCCTTGGTTAAGGACCCGTTACCGGAACAGCTGCAGCACCGCCTGTTCGGACTGGCCGGCGAAGGACAGCGCGCTGATGCCGATCTGCTGGCGGGTCTGCAGGGCCACCAGGTTGGCGCCTTCCTCGGTAATGTCGGCCAAGGTGAGCTTGCTGGACCCGGTTTGGAGCAGGTTCACGTAATTGTTCGTGAAGTCGAGGCGGGTCTGCAGGATGGCGATGTTGGAGCCAAGCTCCTTCGCCTCGCCGCGCAGCGTGCTGGTGGCTGACGTGACCTCGGTGAGCGCCGCATCGATGTTCGAGGCCAGACTGAAGTTGGCGGCCGAGGTCAGGCTAAGGCCGGCCGTGCCGATCGTCATGTCGACCGAATTAATCGTCAGGACGCTTGCGGTATCGGTGCTGAACGAGACCTCGAGGGTCGAGCCCGTGCCGTCGACCAGGCTCAGGCCCTGATACTTGGCGTCGCTCGCCAGGTTGTCGATCTGGGTGCGCAGCTCGTTGTACTGGTCCTGAATCGAGGTGAGCTCGTTGCCGGTAGCGGTCTTGGCACTGATCAGCAGGCCCTTCATCTGCTGCACCAGGCTGTCGATCGATTCGATCGCCTGCAGCGCGGTCGAGACCGAGCTGATCGCCTGGTCGACGCCTTCCTTCTTCTCTTGGATATCGGAGGCCTGGTCCGAGAGGGCCTTGGCCTCGAAGTAGATGCGCGGGTCGTCGATGGCGCTGGAAACCTTCAGGCCCGTCGACAGGCGGTTCTGCGTGCGAGAGATTAGGGTCTGTGTATCCTTCAGGGCGAGCAGGTTGTCGCGCACCGCTGAGGAAAGGGATATTTCACTGGCCATCGTGCCGTCTCCAAAATGGCTTCGTTGATGGGGCCGGTGGCGAAGGCGATCGCCGGACCGGGTGGTTCTCCACCCCGGATCCGCAATCGCCATGCCAATGAAATTTGTTCTTTTATATCAGTTAAATAGGGGATTCTGGCGGTTCGGCCGCAGCAATTTTTGCCGTGACCGGGGGCAGCGATTGCCCGGCACCATGGTAAATATTTCCCTGCCGAATCGACATCGTGATCGGGCGGGGCGGTGCCTGCCGTCAGGCGGGGCCGGTGGAGGCCAGACCGGCGCACAAAAAAATCGGGGGCGCCGAAGCGCCCCCGATGGAGGATAGGATCTTTGAATCGGTACCCGTTCCGATTACCGGAAGAGGGCCAGGACCTGCTGCTCGCTCTTGCCGGCGAAGGACAGCGCGCTGATGCCCAACTGCTGACGTGTCTGCAGGGCCACCAGGTTGGCGCCCTCCTCGGTCACGTCGGCCAGGGTCAGCTTGGACGCACCCTGCTCCAGGACGTTCACGTACTTGCCGGTGAAGTCGAGGCGGGTCTGCAGCAACGAGACGTTGGAACCCAGCGTCTTGGCGTTACTGCGCAGCGTGTTGAGCGCCGAGTCGATCTCGGTGATCGAGTCGTCGATGGTGGTGGCCACGCTGAATCCGGCTGCCGAGGTGAGACTGAGGCCCGACGTGGCCGTGGTCAGGTCGACCGAGGAGACATTCAGGACGCTGCCGGTCAGATTGCTGAACGAGACGTCGAGGCTGGAGCCCGTGCCGTTGACCAGGTTGAGGCCCTGGTAGCTGGCGTCGGTGGTCAGGTTGTCGACCTGGCTCAGGATCTCGTTGTACTGAGTCACCAGGTTGCTCAGTTCGGTACCGGTCGCGGTTTTGGCCGAGAGCGCGATACCCTTGGCCTGGCGGACCAGGCTGTCGATCGAGTTGACGGCCTCCAGGGCGGCGCTCAGCGAGCTGATGCCCTGGTCGATGCCGTCCTTCTTCTCGCTGAGGTCGGCGCCCCGGTCGTTCAGGGCCTTGGCCTCGAAGAAGACCTTCGCATCGTCGATCGGGCTGGCGACCTTCAGACCGCTCGATAGACGCTGGTTGGTCCGGTCGATGAGGCTGTTGGTCTGTTGCAGCGAAAGAACCGCCGCCCGTGCGGAGGCGGTAAGGGCAATATCTGGCATTTCTGGACTCTCCGTTCTGAAGTTCTTCCTAGGACCGTTCTGGTCCTTGGGTCATTCTGACCCGGAAATCATTGCAGCAAGCGGCGTGCCACGGACCCGCCAAGATGTGAAGCGATAAAGATCAGTAAATTATTTGCTTAATATTGATTAACTATGATGTGAACTGGGCAAAATATTCCGAGCAATCGGGAATATATTGCCGGCAAACCGGCAATATTTGCTTCTTTCCGGAAGATATTGCCCAGCTTCGGCACCAAAGCGGGCCGACCAAGCAGGATACGGGCCAGACCGGCCCGGGGCGTTGCTAAGGACGTTGGGAGAGGAGGGCCCGATGCGCTCAGGCGAAGAGATTGAGCACGGAGCCGGGGTCTATGGTTTGGTCCTGGACGGCACCCTGATTCACGAAATCGGTCAGGAACTGGGACCCTTCGAAGGCCAACGATATCCCGCTGAAGGTCCGCGCCAGGTCGTCCTGGAGCTTTTTGATCCGGTCGATCTGCTGCTTTTGTTCGGCGATCTCGATATCGTCGATTTTGGAGTTCACTTCGCTGATGACGCGGTTCTTGTTGTCCACGATCGTGGTCGCGATATCCTGATTGATCTCGAGGATATCGAGCTTCGCCGAGAATTGCGTCGTCAGGCTGTCGATCGTGTTCTGCGCGGCGGTGATGTCTGCCGCCGTGGCGAAGTTGTTGTGAACGATCCCTTCGATATCGGTTGTCGCCTGCGGCTTCAGGTCGACCAAGCCGTCCGGCGCCCCCAGGCCCGTGACGTTGGCGGTCATCAGTTTCTCGATGGTGGCGAGCACTTGGGTGCGCTTGGCGTCGAATTCCGTCACGGTCGCCGGGTCGGCGAGTGCGCGAAGCTCGCTGAGCTGGTCCAGGGTGTCCTTGACCGTCTGCCGGTTGGATACCGCGTATTTCTTGAAGCTCACACCCAGATCGAGCGCGGCTGACAGCTGCTTGGCTTTGATCCTCAGGAGTGCGGTCTTCGACTTGCCGAAGTCCGTCGTCTGAAATGTCGCGATTTCCTTGTTGAATCGCTCGACCGCCGTGTTCTGGGCCTGGAAGAAGCGAATCTCGAAGTTTGGACGTGCGGATTGCTGGGCCAAACTGGAAAAAATCTGGCTTACGCTGTAGGTCGGGCTGGTCGCGTCGACGAAGAAGTTCGAGGGAAAGGATATCGTCATGGCGATTCCGCTATCTGCGACCCGTCAGTATGACCGGTCAAGCGTTAAGCTCTTGTTAAGCCGGCGTCCGAGCTCAAATGTACTGCAGCAGGCTGAGCGGCTGGAGCCGGGCCATCACGGCATAAGAGGCATCGAGCGATTGCTGGTCGTTCTGCAGCCGCACGATGACCTCGGCCTGATCGATTCCCTCGAGATCGTTGATGACGCCCGTGGCATAGGTGTTGAAGCTCTGGTGCCGGTCTTTAACCGCGCCCGCGTTCTGCTGAATGCTGGCGGCACGGGTGCGGATCTGGTCGAGGCTCTCATAGGGCCCACCGGAAGAACTGCTTAGGGCATCGTTCAGCATGTTTCGCGCCTTCGTCAGGATCGCCCGCTCGGAGGGGTCGCTGGCGTCGCCGGCCGGCAGGTTCGCCACCGCGTCGAAGGCCGCCAGGATCTGCTGGAAAACCGGCAGGTCCGCCCGGATGTCGTAGTTGAGATCGAGGCTCCGGTCGGCGCGAACGGTGTTCGCCTGGTCGTTGCCCTGGTAGTAGTCCGTCTTGGGATTGGCCACCATCTCGGAGGAATTGAGCCGGTCGACGTAGTACTGCCAGAGGTCGGGATCCTCGGCGGAGAACTCCGCCAGGGTGGGATTGTTCGGGTCGGCGGGCAGCGGGCCGGTCGGCGCGACGCCGTTCTTGTCGAAGAAGATCTGGTTGTAGAACGATCCCTGGGCGAAGGGCAGGGTATTGCCCTGCACCTGGGTGTAATAGTCCTGGTAAAAGGTGGAATCGACCGTTACGCCGTCGCTCTTGATCAGCGAGAGGCCGGAGTAGGTGCCGGCGCTCATGTCGACCGGCGGACGGTCCGTACGGGTTCCGCCGAACAAATAGGACTGACCGTCGGAGGAGTTGAGCAGATCGACCACCATCTGGCGCATGTTCGCGGCCAGCGTCTTCAGGTCGCGCCCGGCGGAATCGGGGGCAGTCAGGGCGCTGTTCAGCGTTTGCCGAAAATCGCCGACCAGGGAGTCGATCGATTGCATGCCGGCGTCCATCAGCGTCAGGCGCTGCTGTGCCTTGTCGATGTTGCTGAGAAACTGCTGCACCTGGGACCGGCTCGCTTCCAGCGTGACCAGGCGCAGCGAATCGTTGGCTATGCCGGCATAGGTCTGAGACTTCTGGCCGGTCGCCAGCTGGGTCTGTAGATCGTTGATCCGCGACTGGATGTTCGTTGTGTTGAACAACGTCAGCTGGTGCTGCGCAAGAGTGGGGACCCGTGTCATGGATTGCGCTCCCGTTAGACCATCTTGAGCAGGGTATCGAGCATGTCGGAAACTGCCGCGGTGATTCGCGCGGAGGCGGAATAGGCGTTCTGCAGCACGATGATGTTCGCCAGCTCTTCATCCAGGTTCACCTGGCTGACGTCGGCGACCTGATTCTCCAGTGAGACACGCAGGCTGTCGCCGGTGGATACGTTGTCGCTCATGCTCTGAGCCGTGGTGGCGTTGAGCGAAATGATCTCGGCGGCATAGTTGGCCAGCGTCGTCGTGCCCTGTCCCAACGCGCCGGCCGCTGAAAAGTTGATGTTTTGAGTGAACGCATCGGCCAAGTCGCGTGCCGCGGAGCCGTCGCCGGACGAGACTGCGACGTCGCCGGCCGCCAGCCCCGCCGCGCTGCTGAGCTGCGCATGGGCGATCAGGTTGGGGTCCTGCAGGATGTCGCTGCGCAACGCGATGCGCTCTGCCGTGCCGACCGAACCCGCCCGGAGGTTGAGCTGGCTGGCCAGCGTGCCGCTGTCGGACAGGAAGAAGTTGTCCCCGTTGGCATCGGTCACCTCGAGGTGGTAGCCGGAGCCCTCGCGCACCACGCTGGCCGTGATGTTGGCGCCGCCGACGGCGGCATTGATGGCCGTGGCGATGTCCGTCAGGCTGTCGCCCGCCGCGTAGGCGACGTTGGTCGTGGCGCCGGCAATATCGAAGCTCAAGGTACCCGCCAGGCCCAGCGCGGCCGTGTCGCTGGCGGTGCGGTCGGAGTGGTACTGGTCGAACCCGAGGCCTGTCGTATAGAGGTCGTTGAGTCCGAGAAACTGAGCCATGCCATAAGTCGCGTTGCCGGTCGTGACGGCGCTGTCCATCTCGTTGACGGCGATGCGATTGCCGCCCGTCGCCGAGAGAACGACCTGACCGGCGGCATTGATGCTGGCGGAGGCATTCGTCATGCCGTTGATCTGAGTCACCAGCGTCCCGATGTTGGCAGGCGCCAGCGCGCCGAGGTCGACATCGAGCGCTTCGACCGTCACACCATCCGAATCGACCACGGCGACGCGGAATGTGCCGCTCATCGCCGGAGCATCGGTGGCCGCCACGCTGCGCGTGCCGGTCAATGTGGTCGGCGGCGGGAAGGCGGTGCCGTTGTTGTGCGCGGCGTTCAGCTGGTCGGCCATGACCTCGCTAAGGCGGTCGACCTCGGCCTGAAGATCGACCAGCGTCTGGTCGCGCAGGGTTAGCAGCCCGGCGAGGCGGCCGCCGGTGATCTCCTGCGTAATGTCGATGCCGGTGGGACCGAAGTTGATTCCGTCCAACCCGTTCCCCAGGGTCACGGCCGCGCTCATCGACGTCACATCGCTGTGACTCAGCGTCTTCGCCTGGCTGTCCAGGAGCAGGCGCCCGTTGCCGGTGGAGATAACCACTTCTCCGCTCGAGCGCTTGAAGTATTGGATGTCGATCTCCTGCGAGAGATTGTTCAGCAGGGTGTCGCGACGGTCCTCGAGGTCGGGCGCCCCGTCACCCACCGCGGTGGCCCGCGCGATCTTCGTGTTGAGGTCCTGGATTTCGGAGAGGGTATCGTTGATCTTCGTAACGGAGACACCGATCTGGCGCTCGGCCTCGAGACGAAGGTCCTGGATACTCTGGCTGACGCTGTTCATTTGATCGGCCAGCCAGCGCGCGGTGTCGCGGACGCTGGCCCGGTTGGCCAGGCTGCTGGGTGTGACCGAGAGATTTTCCAGCGCCGTACCGAGCTGCGTGATCGAATGGCTCAGCGAGGTGTTGTCGCCCGGCTGGCCGAAAAGGATCTGCGTACGGTCGAGGAACGAAGCCTGCACGCTCTGCCCGGTCAGGCGCGCGATATGCTCGCGCAATTGCCGAAGCAGGCCTTCATCCACGGTGCGCTGGACCTCGGACAGGCGGACGCCGCCGACCTCGCCGCCGTAAACGGGTGTTTCGGGCGTCGCCGTCTTGCGCGTGTAGCCCGGCGTGTTGACGTTGGCGACGTTGTTCGAGGTGACTTGCAGCTGAGCCTGGGCCGTTTGCAGGCCCGAGACTGCCGACATGAGCGCGCCAACCAGAGACATCCGTCTTCTCCCGCGTGGGCGCTAGGCCACCTGGTTGATCAGCACCGGCTTGGCCCGCTCGCCGATTGCCCGCCGTGGCGCGTGCGGGGCCGGTTCGTAGCGCGGTCCCTCGGCGATCTTGCTGCGGACGGCCGCGGTCACCGCGTTCATCAGATGCCGGCCCGTCTCGATCTTGATTTCGAGGGCGTGGGCATTCGCCTGCACGGCCTCGTGCATTTCGAGCAGGCTGCGCCGCAACGCCGCGCGCCGTTCGTCGGGCCAGCGCTCGGGCAGGTCGCCGTGCGCCGAGAGGGCGGACGTCGTTTCGCGCAGGTCGCGCACGAGGTCGCGTTTGTGGGTCTGGACCGCGCGGGAGAGTTCGGCGTCGGGATCCGCAACGCTCCCGGCCTCGTGCCGCAGCAGGTCGCCAATCTTGGCGGCCGTCTCGACAAGGCGTTCCGCGAGGACCTCGGGGTCTGGATGCGTTCGGGCGGCCAAGGGACTCACTCCATGGGACACACACAAGGGTACGCCCCAGGTATGCGAAAGCCGTGCCACCCGGCTCCCAAGGTAAGTCTATGGAATTATTGTAGAGTTTTGCCGCACTTTCCGGGCCGCGCCGGGGCGTCGGCAGAATCGGCTACCGCGCGCCCCGCGCGCGGCAACTTCTTCCTGGTTCTTCGGATGGCGGCGGTCGACGCGTCAGACGACGCGGTCGAGGACGAGCCCGGCGTGCTTGGCGGCGCGGGCGGCCTCAGCTTCCTTCATGAGGGCCTCGATATGCCGGACGATCTCCTCCGGCGGGAAACGGTGGATGACCTTACCCGAATCGACGTCGACGACCTCGATGAAGGTCCGGCTGAGCTCCTTATCGTAGGCGAGGCGCGACCGGGAGGTGTCCCGCGGGGGCCCGATAAGCTCGGCTTTCGAGCCCTGCCCCGTGCCTGTGGCGACGGGCGGCGGACCCGATGGGGTCGCCGCAGCCGACCGCGCCGAGGAAACCTCGGTCGGGCGTGACGGACTGGATGTCGGCGCTCCGAGGAGCATGACGCGGGTGCCTGCGGTTGGTTCTCAAAAGTTAGCTTTAGCAGCACCTAACATTGTGAGTGGAATGTCCTAACAAAGTGTTGCCCTCGGCTCGAATTACAATCGGCAGTTCGAGGCAAATTAGACCGATTGGTTCAGGGCGATCGAGACCGGCTCGTTGCGTACCCGAGAGGTGCTTTGTGTGCCGTTCCGTGCGGTATAGGACGGCGCGCCCTGGGTCTTCTGCTGGATTTCCTCTGCAATGGCCTGGAGGACTCTGTTGGTGGTCTCCTTGGCGGCGCGCAGCGCCACTTCGTTGTCCGACAGGGTCTGGCGAAAGAGGGCGACGGCCCCGCGGAGTTCGTCGCGCAGATGCGGGTCGAGCCCGTCCAAGGCGGCCGGGTTCGCCTGAAGGGCCTTGGCATGGACTTCGTAGGCCGCGGTCAAGACGATCTTCTCCTGCTGGAGATTCTGTAGTTCGGACGGCTTCATCGCACGCAGCATCTCGATTTCGCGTTCCAAGACGGCGATCAGCCGGCTCGTGATCCTCAGCATGTCGGTGGCAAGCGCGGGGCCGGCTATCATTTTGCGACCTCCTGCATCCTCAACAATTCGCGCTCCACGGCGTCGGCGATGCCGAGGCCGCCGGACTTCGCGATCGATTTGCCGTATTCGTCGACCAGGAGCGAGCGGTAGGTTTC
>Ga0210144_1000147_pt1 | contig 40287 bp, 36 predicted proteins | sample Muzzi_PWA_D2_FD_185532 | JGI IMG/M metagenome (GOLD analysis project Ga0210144, IMG submission 185532) | Wetland microbial communities from San Francisco Bay, California, USA, that impact long-term carbon sequestration - Muzzi_PWA_D2 (SPAdes) | ecosystem: Environmental > Aquatic > Marine >...
TCGGCGTCGGCGAAGCGCTCCTCGTAGAGCGCGGCCGCGCGCAGCAGCACCGCGCGCCGCGTGAAGCGGCGGCTGCGCCCGGCGACGGCGTTGCCCTCGCCCATGCCGCGCAGCTCGCGCATCAGCGCCAGCGCGTTCGGATAGCTCACCGTCAGGGTATCGGCATCGGCCACCGGCAGGGCGAAGCCGGCGCGCTGCAGCAGCGCCCCGGCGTCCCGCAGGTCGACCTTGGGCGCGATGCGCGGGCTGGCGCCGCCGCTCACCTCGGCCTCGGCGGCGAGAAGCACTTCGCGCAGCTCGCTCAGGGTCTCGCCGCCGAGCAGGGCGCCGAGGAACAGGCCGTCGGGCCGCAGCACGTGGCGGATCTGCGCCAGCGCGCCGGGCAGGTCGTTGACCCAGTGCAGGTCGAGCAGGCTGAGCACCAGGTCGAAGCTCCCGGCCGCGAAGGGCAGCACCTCCGCGTCGGCGACGAGCGCTGGGCCCGCCGCCGGGCCCGCCGCTGGGTCCGCCGCTGCACCCGTCCCCGGGCCGTGCCGCAGCAGGATCTCGGACAGCTCGCCGCGGACCAGCCATTCGATCCCGCCGCGCCGGCCGTGCGGCCGTTCCAGGGCCCGGCTCAGCACGCCGTCGCGGTCGCCGAGATCGAGCGCGCGCGGAAAGCGCCGCGTGACGTCCTCGAGGCGCTCCGTCAGGCGCTCGGCGACCTCGCGCAACAGGAAGTCGTGCGTCGCCAGCCGCGGCGCGGCGCGGTCGCGCTGGCGCCGGACCTGACGCCGGTCGAAGACTTCGGGCGCGCCGGTCATGGCCTCAATCCGGTCATGGGCCTCAATATGGTCGGTCGCCGCCCCCGGCGCAAAACCGCCGAACCGCCGCCGCGCCGCGCCCGCTTGACGGGGCCGCCCGGCCGCGCGGACACTTGCGCCATGGCGCGCCTTGCCGCCGTCGCCGAGCTTTCGGGCCGCGTGCTCGACCTGCTGCTGCCGCCGCGCTGCCTCGCCTGCGGCGTCGAAGTGGTGCGGCCGGGCGCGCTCTGCCCGGCCTGCTGGGACGAGGTGTCCTTCATCGCGCCGCCGTACTGTGCGCTCTGCGGCTATCCCTTCGAGTTCGACCCCGGGCCCGATGCCCTCTGCGCCGCCTGCCTGCGCGAACCGCCCGCCTTCGACCGCGCCCGGGCGGTGATGCGCTACGACGCGCGCGGGCGGGCGCTGGTCCTCGGCTTCAAGCACGGCGACCGCACCGAGGGCGCGCCCTCCTATGCGGCCTGGCTGGCGCGCGCCGGGGCCGCGCTTCTGGCGGACGCCGAGCTCCTGGCACCGGTGCCGCTGCATTGGCGGCGGCAGTTCGCGCGGCGCTACAATCAGGCGGCCCTGCTGGCCGGGGCGCTGGCCCGCCACAGCGGGGTGCCGCTGGTGCCCGACCTGCTCCGGCGGCGCCGCGCCACGCCGTCGCAGGGTCATCTCTCGGCCGCGGCGCGGGCGCGCAACGTGGCCGGGGCCTTCGCGGTCGACCCGGCGCGGGCGGCGGGCTTGAAAGGCCGCCGCGTGCTGCTGATCGACGACGTGCTGACGACCGGCGCGACGGCGGCGGCCTGTGCCGCGGCGCTGCGCCGCGCCGGCGCCGCGGGCGTCGACGTCCTGGTGCTGGCGCGGGTGGTGCGGGCGCAGGGATAGCGGCGGGCCCGGTTGTGGCAAGTCAATGCGCTTCGCATTGCACGGCCCGATCCTCATACTGGATCGTTCGTGCCGCTCGGATAAGGCGCTAGGCCGCGGCGCAAGCGGGAGGCCCCGACCACGCAGCAAGGCTCGACCCGGACGTCCGACTTCCGCAGCAGCCCGGCGGTTTCCGCCGAGCGCCTGTCCGAGGTCCTGCGCGACCTCGCCGCGGAGCTGCGCCCGCAGGCCGCGCGCCCGGCCGAGGTGCGGCCCGACAGCTCGCTCGAGCACGATCTCGGAATCGACAGCCTGGCGCGGGTCGAGCTCGTCCTGCGCCTCGAGCGGGCGTTCGGCGTGCAGGTGCCCGAGACCGAGGTGATGGAGGCGGAAACCCCGGCCGACCTGCTGCGCGTCGTCGAACGGGCGGCCCCCGGCGCGGCCGTCGAGCCGACCTGGGCCGCCCCCGCCGCGCCGGAGGCGACGGCCGGCCTCCCCGACGATGTCGCGACGCTGATCGAAGCGCTCGCCTTTCACGTTCAGGCGCATCCCGAACGCCCGCATATCCGGCTGCTGCACGCGGCGGCGCAGGACCGCATCCTGACCTACGGCGATCTCTGGAACGGCGCACAGGCCGTGGCGGCGGGCCTGTGCGAGCGGGGCCTGCGCAGCGGCGCGACCGTCGGCATCATGCTGCCGACCGGGACCGACTTCTTCTTCGCCTACTTCGGCGCGCTTCTGGCCGGCGGCGTGCCGGTGCCGATCTATCCGCCCATGCGGCGCTCGCAGATCGCCGAGCACCTGCGCCGGCAGGCCAAGATCCTCGCCAACGCCGAGACGCGGATCCTGGTCACGAACGAGGAGGCGAAACCCTTCGGCCGCCTGATCCGCGCCCAGGTGCCCGACCTCGCGCACATCGCCGGCGTCGCGGAGCTGCAGGCCCAGGGCGTACAGCACGCCTGGCCGCAGGTGGAGCCGGACCATCTGGCGCTCATTCAATACACCTCCGGCAGCACCGGCGACCCCAAGGGCGTGATGCTGAGCCACGCCAACCTGCTCGCCAACATCCGCGGGCTGCGCCAGGTGCTCGGCGTGACCTCGCAGGACGTGATCGTGAGCTGGCTGCCGCTCTATCACGACATGGGCCTGATCGGCACCTGGCTCGGCAGCCTGTGCTGCGCCGCCCCCTTCGTCGTCATGCCGCCGCTCGCCTTTCTCGCCCGGCCCGAGCGCTGGCTGCAGGCCATCGACCGCCATCGCGGCACCCTGTCGGCGGCGCCGAACTTCGCCTACGAGCTCTGCCTGCGGAAGATCGAGGACCGGCACCTCGAGGGGATCGACCTGTCGAGCTGGCGGATGGCCGGCAATGGCGCGGAGCGGGTGTCCTTCGCGACGATCACGCGGTTCGCCGAACGCTTCGCGCCCTACGGCTTCCGCCCCGAGGCGATGACGCCGATGTACGGCCTCGCCGAATCCGCGGTCGCCCTGACGCTCTCGCCGCTCGATCGCCTGCCGCGTCACGAGCGCATCGCGCGCGCCGTCCTGACGCGGGAGGCGCGTGCCGTCCCGGCGGCCGAAGGGGACCCGAACGCCATCGACCTGGTGGACTGCGGCCGACCCTTGCCGGGGCACGAGATCCGCATCGTCGATCCCGCGGGGCGCGAGCTGGGCGACCGCCAGGAGGGCCGCATCGAGTTCCGCGGGCCGTCGGCCACTGCCGGCTACATGCGGGCGCCGGACAAGACCGCGGCCCTGATCCATGACGGCTGGCTCGATACCGGCGATACCGGTTACGTGGACGAGGGCGAGCTCTTCGTCACCGGCCGCATCAAGGACATCATCATCCGGGCCGGCCGCAACCTCTATCCCGACGAGATCGAGGATGCGGTGGGCGCGCTGGAGGGCGTGCGCAAGGGCCGCGTGGCGGTCTTCGCCAGCGACGATCCGCGCAGCGCCACCGAGCGGCTGATCGTCCTCGCGGAAAGCCGCGTGCGCGACCCGGCGGCCCGCCAGGCGCTGCAGGATGCGATCTCCAGGGTGGTCGCAGACCTGTCGGACGTTCCGCCCGACGAGATCGTGCTGGCGCGGCCGGGCAGCGTGCTCAAGACCGCCAATGGAAAGGTCCGGCGCGCCGCCTGCCGCGCGCTCTACGAGCAGGGCCGCACCGCCCGCCCGCCGCCCGCGCTGTGGCGTCAGATCGCCGGCCTGCTGCGGGCCAGCGTCGTTCCCGAACTGCGCCGCGCGCGCCAGGCGACGGCGGCCTTTCTGTTCGCCGCGCACTTCCAGGTCGCCTACCGGCTGCTCGCCCCGCTGACCTTCCTCGGCGTGATGCTGCTGCCGACGGTGACCGCCCGGCGCCGGTGGTTCCGGTGGAACGCCCGGGCCATGCTGCGCGTGGTCGGGCTGTGGCCCGTCGTGCGCGGCCTCGAGCAGGTCCCCGGGGACGGGCGCTGCGTCCTGGTCGCCAATCACGCGAGCTTTCTCGACGGCCTCGTGCTGACCGCCGTCCTGCCGCCCGGCTTCGCCTTCGTCGCCAAGCGCGAGCTGGTGCCCTCGCCGATCGCCGGGCGTTTCCTCAAGCGGCTCGGCACCGCCTTCGTGGAACGCCTCGAGCGCAGCGGCGGCGCCGAGGACGCGCGCCGGCTCCGCGCGACGCTCGCGGCCGGCCAGGCCCTGGTGTTCTTTCCCGAGGGCACCTTCGACCGGCGGCCCGGCCTGCGCGCCTTTCACATGGGGGCCTTCGTCATCGCGGCCCAGGCCGGCGTGCCGATCGTGCCGCTGGGCCTGAGGGGGACGCGCGCCGTCCTGCGCGGCGACAGCGCCTTTGCGCGGCGCGGCCGCATCGAGGTGGCCTTCGGTGCCGCGATCGCGCCCAGCGGCGACGACTGGACGGCCGCGGTCGCGCTGCGCGACGCGGCACGCGACGCGGTGCTCGCGCGCTGCGGCGAGCCGGACCTGATCGACGAGCCGACGCGGATACCGCGCGGCCGCTGATCCGCCGCTGATCCCCAGCCGGCGGGCGCGGCCTGTTGAACTCCATTGCCTGCGTGCCATATCAAGCGGCAGCGCTGCGCCGGCCACGGTCCATGGCCCGGCGCCGCGGGAGTCCGAGAGGAATGGCGCGCGTCGAGGTCTATACCACGCTGCTGTGCGGCTACTGCCACCGCGCGAAGACGCTGTTCGAAAGCAAGGGCGTCGCCTACGAGGAGATCGACCTCATGCTGCAGCCCAAGCGCCGCGCCGAGATGGTCGAGCGCAGCGGCGGGCGCACCAGCGTGCCACAGGTCTTCATCGACGGCCGCCATATCGGCAACGCCGAAGAGCTCTACGCGCTGGAGGCGGAGGGCCGCCTCGACGCGCTGCTCGAGGGGGCGTCCTGAGCGCGCGCTTCACCGTCGCCTGCGTGCAGATGACCTCGGGCCGCGGGCCCGCGGCGAATTTCGCCGCGGCCGCCGAGCTGATCCGTGCGGCGCGCGCCGCGGGCGCCGACTTCGTGCTGACGCCGGAGACCACCAACATGATGGAGCCGCGCCGCCGGCTGATGATGGAGAAGGCGCGGGCCGAGGAGGACGATCCCGTCATCGCCGACTTTGCCGGCCTGGCAAAGGAGCTCGACTGCTGGCTGTTGCTCGGCTCCGCCGTCGTGCGCGCCTCCGACGACAAGGCGGCCAACCGCTCGCTGTTGTTCGCGCCCGACGGGCGCGTCGCGGCGCGCTACGACAAGATCCACATGTTCGACGTCGAGATCCCCGACGGCCAGAGCTACCGCGAGTCGAAGGCCTACCGGCCGGGCGACGCCGCGGTGGTCGCCGAGCTGCCGTGGGGACGCCTCGGCCTCACCGTGTGCTACGACCTGCGCTTCCCGCAGCTTTACCGCAGCCTCGCCAAGGCCGGCGCCGACTTCCTGACGGTGCCCTCGGCCTTCACCCGCTTTACCGGCGCGGCGCACTGGCACGTCCTGCTGCGCGCCCGGGCGATCGAAACCGGCTGCTTCGTCTTCGCGCCGGCGCAGTGCGGCGACCACGAGGGCGGGCGCGAGACCTACGGCCACTCGCTGATCGTGGCGCCCTGGGGCGAGGTGCTGGGCGACGGCGGCGCGGCGCCCGGCGTCACCCTGGCCGAGATCGACCCGGCACTGGTCGCCAAGGCGCGCGGCATGGTCCCGGCGCTGACCCACGACCGGCCGTTCGCGCCGCCCGATTCCGGGCGCTCGGCCTAAGCCTCGGAGTCCGCCTCGTTGCGGGCGCAGATGCGCTGGACCGCGCGCGGGAAGGGCCGTTCGAGCACGACATCCTCGTAGGCCAGGATGCGCAGTCGCCCGTGCAGCCAGTCGAGCAGCTCGCCCGGCTTCAGCAGGTGGTCCGGATTGCGCGGCCGGCCGAAGCGCTCGTTGCCGCGCGCGAAGGTCTCGTAGATCAGCACGCCGCCGGGCGCGACGGCGGCCAGCAGGGCCGGGAACAGCGGCCGGTACAGATAATTGATGACGACCACGCCGGCGAAGGTCCGGCCGGCCAGCGGGAAGGGACGGCCGTCCTCCAGGTCGGCCTCCAGCAGCTCCAGCCCCGGGCGCCCCTGCAGTGCCGTCATGGCGCTCAGATCGATGTCGACCGCGGTGACCGGATGGCCGCGCGCCAGGAACAGGCGGCTGTGGCGGCCGTTGCCGCAGGCGAGATCGAGCACCGCACCGCCGGCGGGCACCAGGGGCGCGAAGCGTTCGACCCAGTCGGAGGGCTCCGCCGGCCCGTGGTGCGGCCTCGGCTTCGCCGCGGATTCGCTCATGGAATGCCCCTTTCCCGCGGTTCCTGCGGCCCCTTGTCGCATTGTGATCGCGGAACCATTTCTACGATGAACGAATGTTGTATAATAGTTAAACTCCTTCGCCCTGCGGGGCGGTCACCGGCGAGCAGAGTCGCGAGAATCATGATCCTTTACAATCTCCGCTGTCGGAAGGGGCACGAGTTCGAAGCCTGGTTCCGCGACAGCGCGACCTACGACACGCAGGCCGGCTCCGGCAAGGTCATGTGTCCGACCTGCGGCAATCGGCGGATCGAGAAGGCGCCGATGGCGCCGCGCCTGTCCAGGGGCGGCGACAGGGCGGCGCCGGCGGCCAACCTGCCGAGCGGCGCGGTGCCCGAGGCGGCGAGCCCGGCGACCAACGCGCCGGAGGTGGTCAAGGCGCTGCGGCAGCTGCGCAAGCAGGTCGAGGCCAACTGCGACTACGTCGGGCGCGAGTTCGCCGAACAGGCGCGCAAGATCCATTACGGCGAAACCGACCCGCGCGGCATCTACGGCGAGACCAGCGACGACGAGGCCCGCGCGCTGAAGGATGAAGGGATCGAGTTCTGCCGCGTGCCCTGGCCGACCCGGCAGGATTCCTGAGCGGCCCCTCCCCGGGGCGCCGCCGCGCGGCGCCGCCCGCGATCAGGCTTTGACCGCCAGCACCATGTAGTTGACGTCCAGGTCGCGCGACTCGCGCCAGGCGTCGCTGAGCGGGTTGTAGGTCACGCCGGTCATCTCCGCTATCTCCAGTCCGGCCGTCCGCAGGTGGCCGGCCAGCTCGGAGGGCCGCAGGAAGCGGCGCCAGTCGTGCGTCCCGCGCGGCAGCCAGCGCAGCAGGTATTCCGCGCCGACAATGGCCAGCAGGAACGACTTCGGCGTGCGGTTCAGCGTGGCCAGGACCATCGCGCCGCCGGGAGCGAGCAGCGCGGCGCTGGCCGAGAGGAACGCGCCGACGTCGGCGACGTGCTCGACCACTTCCATGTTGAGCACGGCGTCGAAGGCCTCTCCGGCGGCCGCCAGCTCCTCGGCGCTGGCGTGGCGATAGTCGATCTCGAGGCCGGCCTGTTCGGCGTGCAGCGCGGCGATGGCGATGTTGCGCTCGGCCGCGTCGATGCCGGTCACTTGGGCGCCGAGCCGCGCCAGCGGCTCGCACAGCAGGCCGCCGCCGCAGCCGATATCGAGCACCCGCAGGCCCGCCAGGGGACGCGTCGCCTTGGCGTCGCGGCCGAAGCGCCGGCACAGGTGATCGCGGATGAAGCGCAGGCGGACCGGGTTCAGCCGGTGCAGCGGGCGGAACTTGCCGTCCGGGTCCCACCATTCCTCGGCCAGCGCGGCGAACTTGGCGATCTCCGCCGGGTCGACGCTGCCGCCGGCGCCGGCCGGCCCGGTTGCCCCGTTTTCCGCACTCGATGACATTTCGCCTCGCCCCGTCAGGCCGGGCGGGCCTGCGCTTGCCCGCCCCTCGACATGAGGGTATGCATAGCCGCCCAGCGGAGGGCCGGCAACCGTCCCTGCCCGCGACGCGGGCGCCGCTAGGTCAACACGCAAGGCGAAGAGAGCCGATCGACCGTGGCCCGGATCGTGATGAAATTCGGCGGTACCTCGGTCGCCGGCATCGACCGCATCCGCAACGTGGCGCAGCGCGTCAAGGCCGAGGTCGACCGCGGCAACGAGGTCGCGGTGGTCGTCTCCGCCATGGCCGGCGTGACCAATCAGCTGGTCGATTACGCCGACCAGGCGGCCAAGCTCTACGACCTGCGCGAGTACGACGTGGTGGTCTCCAGCGGCGAGCAGGTCACCGCCGGCCTGTTGGCGATCATACTGCAGGACATGGGCGTGGCGGCGCGGTCCTGGCTCGGCTGGCAGATCCCGCTGAGGACCGACGCCGCGCATGGCAACGCGCGGATCGAGGCGGTCGAGGGCGCGGAGATCGTCCGCCGCTTCGCCGAGGGCCAGGTCGCGGTGGTCGCGGGCTTCCAGGGCATCGACGTCCAGGGCCGCATCACCACGCTGGGCCGCGGCGGCTCGGATACCTCGGCCGTGGCGCTGGCCGCCGGGCTCGCCGCCGACCGCTGCGACATCTACACCGACGTGGACGGGATCTATACCTCGGACCCGCGAATCGTGACCCACGCCCGCAAGCTGGAAAAGATCACCTACGAGGAAATGCTGGAGCTCGCCTCGCTCGGCGCCAAGGTGCTGCAGACCCGCTCGGTCGAGCTGGCCATGAAGCACGGGGTGCGCGTGCGGGTGCTGTCCAGCTTCGAGAACACGCCCGGTACACTTGTCGTCGACGAGGAAGAGATCGTGGAACAGGCAATCGTCAGTGGAATCACCTACAGCCGCGATGAAGCGAAGGTCACGCTGAACAGCGTGCCCGACCGGCCCGGGGTGGCGGCCCGCATCTTCGGCCCGCTGGCCGACACGGCGATCAACGTCGACATGATCGTGCAGAACGTCTCGGTCGGCGGCGAGACCACGGGCCTGACCTTCACCGTGCGCAAGAGCGACCTCGAGCGCGCCGTCAAGGTCCTGGAGGGCCTGCGCGACGACATCGGCTACGCGGAATTGATCGCCGACCCGGACGTGGTCAAGGTCTCGGTGATCGGCGTCGGCATGCGCTCGCACGCCGGCGTCGCCCAGAGCATGTTCCGCACCCTGGCGGAGAAGGGCATCAACATCCAGGTCATCTCGACCTCGGAGATCAAGATCAGCGTCCTGATTGCCGAGGAATACACCGAGCTTGCGGTGCGCAGCCTGCATTCCGCCTACGGGCTGGACGCCGATTGACCTCGTGCGCCCGCCGGATTCCGGCCTGGACTGCCGGTGCCGCGCCTGTTTTGTTAAAAGACTGGTAACGAGCGGGATGCTAAAAGCTATGGTTAACCGCCGTGCCCCGCGCGCGGCGGAGACCTACGGTAGGCCCGGTGCGAGGCCCTCGCGCCGCGAGTGACCGGGAGCGGAGGCACACAGCCCTTGGTAGCGCAGCACGGCAGGAAGGAACCCCGGGTCGAGCCCAACTGGTCCGCGGGCGCGGCTATGGGGCCTGTGGAGACCGTCGGAGATACGCTACGTCGGACCCGCAAGGAGCGCGGCGAAACGCTGCGCAAGATTGCCGAAACGCTCTGCGTCCGGCTGGCCTATCTGCAGGCGCTCGAGGACGGCGATGCCGACCGCCTGCCCGGCACGACCTACGCGCTCGGGTTTCTGCGCAGCTATGCCGATCACCTGGGCCTCGACAGCTTCGAGACCGTCGAACGCTACAAGATGGAGCGCCAGGGCTCGAAGACCCACACCGAGCTGGTGTTCCCGGAACCGGTCACCGACGGCCGCCTGCCGGGCGGCGCCATCATCCTGATTTCCGTGCTGCTTCTGGCGCTGGTCTACGGCGGCTGGACCTACTACTCCAGCCGGGACACGAACGTCAGCGAGTTCGTGCCCGAGCTGCCCGACCGGCTGCAGGGCCTGATCGCCTCCGACTCGTCGCCCGCGGCGGAGGCTCCCATGGAAGGCGCCGGCGGGCCCGCGACGCCCTCCGTGACGCCGCCGGCGAAGGCCCCGGAAATGGCGGCCGTCCCGGAATCGGCGGGCGAACCCGCGGCCGGCGCGGCATCGCCTTCGATGTCCGAGACCGCGGCGCCGGCAAGCGACGCTTCGGCCGACGTGCCGCCGCCGGCCCTCGCCGTGCAGGACGCGCCCGAAGCGCCGACCATGGCGCCCGGGGGCTCGACCGGGGACTCGACCGGATCGGCGATGCAAGCGGGCACGGCCGCGGCGAATGCCCCGCCGGTCCTGCCGGCGTTGCGCGACAGTGCCCCCGCAGCGGACCGGGAGGCCCTGCCCGAGCCGCCGACGGAGCCGGCGGCGGAGGCCGCCGTCGCGCCGGATTCGACGGCGGACGAGCCCCTGATCGAAGAGACCGTCGTCATCCCGGCGCCGCCGAGCGCGCCGGAGGTGGCGTCGCTTCCCGAGGAGGCGGCACCGCGCAGCTACGGCGAAACCGCTGCGCCGTCGCGCATCGTGCTGCGCGCGACGCAGGACAGCTGGGTGCAGGTGCGCGACGCGCAGGACGCGCTGCTGCTGACGCGCGTGCTGCGCGCCGGCGACAGCTATCACGTGCCCGACCGGCCCGGCCTCACGCTGCTGACCGGCAACGCCGGCGGGATCGAGATCGTGGTCGACGGCGTCACCCTGCCGGCGCTTGGCCCGGTCGGCGCGGTGCGCCGCCAGGTCGCGCTCGACCCGGACAGTCTGGTCAAGACGCTCGGCGCGCCGCAGTGACCGGCGGCCGCCCGGCGTCCCGCCGGGCCGGCCTTGAAGTTTCCGCCGATACGGCGCATGTTCTGGCCATTCCCGCGCCCGGATTCCCGGCTGATTTCAGCCCTTTTGGCGCGCGGCCCGCATCATCAGGCAGTTCGAGAGTTCCAGCATGAGCGTCCGGCCCTATCGCGACATCGAACGCCGTAAGAGCCGGCAGATTCGCGTCGGCAGCGTCCCGGTCGGCGGCGACGCGCCGATTACGGTGCAGTCCATGACCAACACGCTGACCAGCGACGTGGCGGCGACGGTGGCGCAAATCCACGCTCTCGAGCAGGTCGGCGCCGACATCGTGCGCGTGTCCTGCCCGGACGCCGACTCGACCCGGGCGCTCAAGGAGATCGTGCCGCAGGTTTCCGTCCCGCTGGTGGCCGACATCCATTTCCACTACAAGCGCGCGATCGAGGCGGCCGAGGCGGGCGCGGCCTGCCTGCGCATCAATCCCGGCAACATCGGCGCGCGCGAGCGCGTCCGCGCCGTGGTGCAGGCGGCGAAGGACCACGGCTGCTCCATGCGGATCGGCGTGAACGCCGGCTCGCTGGAGCGCGACCTGCTCGAGAAGTACGGCGAGCCCTGTCCCGAGGCGATGGTCGAAAGCGCGCTCAATCACGCCCGCATCCTGGAGGACGAGGACTTTTTCGAGTTCAAGATCTCGTGCAAGGCCTCGGACGTCTTTCTCGCGGTCGCCGCCTATCAGGGCCTGGCCGATGCCTGCGACTATCCGCTGCACATCGGCATCACCGAGGCCGGGGGCCTGCGCGGCGGCACCATCAAGTCGTCGATCGGCCTGGGCGCGCTGCTCTGGGCCGGCATCGGGGATACCGTGCGGGTGTCGCTCTCGGCCGACCCGGTCGAGGAGGTCAAGGTCGGCTTCGACCTCCTGAAAGCGCTCAACCTGCGCCATCGCGGCGTCAACGTGGTGTCCTGCCCGTCCTGCGCGCGCCAGCAGTTCGCGGTCATCAAGACCGTCGAGGCGCTCGAGAAGCGCCTGGCGCACATCACGACGCCGATGACGCTTTCGGTGATCGGCTGCGTGGTCAACGGCCCCGGCGAGGCGCGCGAGACCGACATCGGATTGACCGGCGGCGGCAGCGGCACCCATCAGGTCTACATCGCCGGCGTGCCGCATCACCGGCTGAAGAACCAGGACGTGATCGAGCACCTGGTGGAGCTCGTCGAGGCCAAGGCGGCGGAGATCGAGGCGGCCAAGGCCGAGGAGGCGGCCGTCGCGCCCGGGTCGGCCGAGAGCCGGTCGTTCGAGAATGGGACGTCCGAGGCCGACTCGTCGCCCGAAGCGCCGCCTGCCCCGCAACGGGCCGTGTCATGAATCGCATGCTCGAGCGTATCGCGCGTCACTCTTAGCCATCTGGAGACTGGATATGTCCGCGCTGCAGCCGGTCCGCGGCACCCGCGACATATTGCCCGAGGAGATGCGCGGCCATCGGGCGGTGGTGGACAGGTCCCGCGCGGTCGCGGAACGCTACGGCTATCTCGAGATGGCGACGCCGGTGTTCGAGTTCACCGAGGTCTTCAAGCGCACCCTTGGCGACACCTCCGATATCGTCACCAAGGAGATGTACACCTTCAAGATGCACGAGGGCGAAGAGATCACGCTGCGCCCGGAAAACACCGCGGGGGTCGCGCGCGCCCTGATGTCGGGCGGGCTGGCGCAGCAGCTGCCGCTGAAATTTTTCTACGCCGGGCCGATGTTCCGCCACGAGCGCCCGCAGAAGGGCCGCCAGCGCCAGTTCCAACAGATCGGCGTCGAGCTGCTCGGCGTCGCGCAACCGCTGGGCGACGTCGAGATCATCGCCTTGGGGGCGCACATCCTGGAAGAGCTCGGCGTCTACGCCGCGACGCGTCTCGAGCTCAACACGCTGGGCGATCCCGAGAGCCGCCAGGCTTACCGCGCCGCGCTGGTCGAATACTTCGGCGATCATGTCGCGGCCCTGTCCGAGGACAGCCGCGCCCGCCTGGAGCGCAATCCGCTGCGCATCCTGGACTCCAAGGACGAGGGCGACCGCCGGCTCGTCGCCGACGCGCCGCTGTTCGCCGACCATCTGAACGCGGCCAGCCGGGACTTCTTCGCCGAGGTGCGCGAGGGACTCGATGCGCTGGGCATTTCCTACGAGCTCAATCCGCGGCTGGTGCGCGGGCTCGACTACTACACGCACACCGCCTTCGAGTTCACCACCGACCGTCTGGGCGCGCAGGGCGCGGTCATGGCCGGCGGGCGCTACGACGGGCTGGTGGAGACCATGGGCGGGCCGGCGACGCCGGGGGTCGGCTGGGCCGCCGGCGTCGAGCGCCTGGCCATGCTGCTGCAGGACGTGCCGGCGGCGCCGCGCCCGGTCGCCGTCATTCCGATCGGCGGCGCGGCCGCGGGCCCGGCGCTCAAGCTGACGCAGCGGCTGCGCCATGCCGGGTTCGCCGCCGACCTGGGGTACGGCGGCAACCCGGGCAAGCGCATGAAGCGGGCCAACAAGATCGGCGCGCGGGTCGCCGTCATCCTAGGCGAAGAGGAACTCGCCGCCGACGCCGCGACGGTGCGCGATCTGGACACCGGCGAACAGGAACGGGTTTCCCTGGACGGATTGACCGAGCACCTTGCCCGGTACCGCTGAAGCCATGGCCGCAGAGCCCAGCATCCACAGCAAGGACCTCGTGATCGTCGGCGTGAGCGAGCGCTCCGTGGGCGCCGCGCTGCGCGAGCGGCTGTTCGCCGAGGACCCGGACCCGGGCGTCCTGCTGGACCGTCTGGCCGCGGCGGGGGCGACCGACGCCCTGGCGATCGCGACCTGCGAGCGGATCGAGCTCTTGACCCTGGCCGAGGACGGCGCGGCCGCCGCCGGGCGCCTGAGCGGCCTCCTGGCCGAGGCGACGGGCGTTCCCGAGGACGTGCTCGACGCCGAGGGCTACAGCCACGCGGGGGAGGCGGCGCTGCGCCACCTCTTCGCGGTCGCCGCGTCGCTCGACAGCCGGACGGTCGGCGAGCCCCAGGTGCTGGGGCAGATCAAGGACTGTCACCGCCGCGCCGCCGCGGCCGGCCGGGTCGGCCCGGCGCTCGAGGCGATCCTCCAGGCCAGCTACGCCACGGCCAAGCGCGTGCGCAGCGAGACGCCGCTGGCCGAGCAGCCGGTCTCGATCGCCGCCGCGGCGCTCGCGGTCGCGCGCGACCTGCACGGCGACCTCGCGGAGCGGCGCGCCCTGCTGATCGGCCTGGGCGAGATGGGCGAGTTCATGGCCGGCGAGCTGCTCGCGGCCGGCGTCGAGGATCTCGTGGTCATGCACCCCTCGCTCGATCGCGCCGAGTCGGTGGCCGAACGCCTGGGATGCCATTTCCGGCCCTGGACGGAGCTCGCCGAGGCCCTGGCACAGGCCGACATCGTCGTCTCCGCGGTCGGCACCGGGCGCTTCACCGTGACCGCCGAGCTCGCCGCCGCGGCATTGAAAGCGCGCCGGCGCGAGCCGATATTCTTCATCGACACCGCGGTGCCCGGCGATATCGAGGCGTCGGTCGACGACCTCGACGACGCCTTCCTGTACGACCTGGAAGATCTCGAGCGCTTCGCGCTGCGCGGACGGGCCACGCGCGAGGCGGCGGCCGCCGCCGCCTGGCAGGTGCTCGAGCGGGATCTGGCGGCGTTCCGGCGACAGCGGAGCGAGCGCGCCGCGGTCCCCGCGGTCGCGGCCCTGCGACGCCATTTCGAGGCGCTGCGCGAGGAGGTCCTCGGTGCCGGGCGGCTCGACGCGGAGCAGGCAACCCGGCGCCTGATCAACCGCCTGCTGCACGACCCCTCGGAGGTGCTGCGCGAGGCCGCCGGCGACGACGGCCTGGAACGCGCCTTGCGCCGGCTGTTCCGGCTGGACGACGAGGCCGCCGGCGAAGACCGCAAGGGGTCCGACGAGGAGAACGGGGCGTGAGCCTGGAACAGAACCTGGAACGTGTGCTGCGTCGCTACGACGAGCTGAGCGCGCGCGTCGCCAGCCACCCCGAGCCGGGCTCGGCGGCCTATACCGAGATGCTCAAGGAATACGCCGAGCTGACGCCGATCGTCGAAGGCATCACGGCGCTGCGCGAGGCCGAGCGCGAACGCGGCGACCTCGAGGGGCTGCTGGCCGACAGCGCGACCGACAAGGAGATGCGCGAGCTGGCGGCCGAGGAGCTGCAGGGCCTGAAGCGCCGCCTGCCCGAGCTGGAGCACCGGGTCATGCTGCTGCTGCTGCCCAAGGACGAGGCCGATTCGCGCAACGCGATCATCGAGGTGCGCGCCGGCACCGGCGGCGAGGAGGCGGCGCTGTTCGCCGCCGGGCTGTTTCGCATGTACCAGCGCTATGCCGAGGCGCACCGCTGGCGCTTCGAGACGATCGACTATTCCGAGACCGAGATCGGCGGCTGCAAGGAGGCGAGCGCCCTGATCTCCGGCAGCGGCGTGTTCGCGCGCCTCAAGTTCGAATCCGGCGTGCACCGCGTGCAGCGCGTGCCGGTCACCGAATCGGGCGGGCGCATTCACACCTCCGCCGCCACCGTGGCCGTGCTGCCCGAGGCGGAGGAGGTCGACGTCGACATCGACGACAAGGACCTGCGCGTCGATACCTACCGCTCGCAGGGCGCCGGCGGCCAGCACGTCAACACGACCGACAGCGCCGTGCGCATCACGCACCTGCCGAGCGGGATCGTCGTGCAGTGCCAGGACGAAAAATCGCAGCACAAGAACCGCGCCAAGGCGATGAAGGTGCTGCGCGCCCGGCTCTACGACCAGATGCGCCAGGAGCAGGAGGATGCGCTGGCCGCGACCCGGCGCAGCCAGGTCGGCAGCGGCGACCGCTCGGAGCGCATCCGCACCTACAACTTTCCGCAGGGCCGCGTGACCGACCACCGCATCAACCTGACGCTGTACAAGCTCGACCGGATCCTGACCGGCGAGGCGCTCGACGAGATCGTCGATGCGCTGGTCGCCGAGGACCAGTCCGAACGCCTGGCGGCGCTGCAATGACGGCGGCGCCGGCCGCGACGGAGAACGCGACCGTGGGGCGGAGCCTCGAGACGGCAACGCAGAGGCTGCGCGCGGCCGGCATCGAGGGCGCGCGGCGCGACGCCCGCGTGTTGCTCGCGGCGGCGCTCGACCTCGACCCGGCCGCCGTCATGGCCTGGCCCGAGCGGCGCCTCGCGCCGGGCGAGCGCGCGCGGATCGACGCCCTGATCGCCCGCCGGGCCGCGCGCGAGCCGGTTTCGCGCATACTCGGCCGCCGCGAGTTCTGGAGTCTCGACTTCGCGGTGAGCCCCGCCACGCTGGACCCGCGCCCCGACAGCGAGGCCCTGGTCGCGGCCATGCTGGCGCGCCTGCCGGACCGTTCGGCGCCGCTCGAGATCCTCGACCTCGGCACCGGGACGGGCTGTCTTCTGCTCACGCTGCTGAGCGAGCTGCCGGCAGCGCGCGGCCTCGGAGTCGACATCGGCCCGGCGGCCCTGGCGACGGCCCGCGGCAACGCCGAGCGCCTCGGCCTGGCGCGCCGCGCCGCCTTCGTGGCCGATTCCTGGGGCCAGGGACTCGCCGGGTCCTGGCAAGCAATTATTAGCAATCCTCCCTATATAAAGGATCGGGACATTGCCGCCTTGGCGCCCGAGGTAGCCGAATACGACCCGCGCGCGGCCCTGTCGGGCGGCGCCGACGGCCTGGAGGCCTATCGGGCCCTGATACCGCAGGCGGCGCGCCTGCTGGCGCCGGACGGCCTCCTGGGCCTCGAAATCGGGCACGATCAGCAGGCCGAGGTGGAAGATCTGCTGGAGCGGAACGGGCTTCGCCCGGAAGCGCGCATCCGCGATCTCGCCGGCATCGAAAGATGCCTCGTCGCGCGGTCGGCAAGGGATGGACAGAGTCCTAAAAAAGTTGTTGGAAATACGGGAATTACACACTAAGTTGGGGATATCGAGCCTACGGGCTCCCGCGTTCCCAGAGGACGCCTGAAAGACCCCCGATAACGTCTCTATTGCGCTGTGGTCGTCTCGAGCTCGACCAGTTGAAGCTGAAGCGCTGGCGCGTGAAACGGTCGCGGGTGTCGACCTGTCAATCAGAAGTAAGTGGTAGATGAGACAAGGATCTACGGGAAGGCGGTCGCGCGGGCGGCCGAACCGCAAACAGCACGGCGGTTCGCCGCGCTCGGGCAACTACGACAGCAGTGGACCGGAAGGTCGGATTCGCGGTAACGCGCATCAGATCTACGAACGGTACGTCGGCATGGCGCGCGATGCGCTGTCATCCGGCGACCGGATCACCGCGGAGACCTATTTCCAGCACGCGGAGCACTATTTCCGCATCATGAATGCCCGCAGCGAGGGGGCGCCCAATCAGCAGAATGCGGCGCGCCAGCGCGGCAACGGCCATGCGGCGGAATGGGCGACCGGCGAATCGCCGGACGATGACGACGACGAGTCCGGCTCCCAGCAGCCGCAGGAACGCAGCGCGGCGGGCGCGCAGGACGCGACACCTCCGGCGGCGCCCGAAGAGAAGGCGGCCGAGGCCGATGCGGCCCCGGGTGGACGGCGTCCGCCACGCGGCCAGCCCCGTCGTCGCGGCGGCCGCGCCCGCGACGAGGACCCGTCGGACTCGGCGGACGGCTCGGGCGACGGCGGCGACGAAGCCGCCGGAAGCTGACCTGCGAAATTAATTGCGGATTGCGGCCGACGCGGGCGGTGCCGCGCGTCTAATCGTCCTCGACCGGCGCCGTGACCGGGTCGCCGACCGCGACCTCGCCGCCGTCGAGAACCTCGGCATAGACGCCCATGTGAATGTGGCGAAAGGCGCGGCGCAGCAGCAGCGGAATGTTCATGTCGCGCTTGGCCGTCTCCAGGTTGACGTTGGTCGCGGCGCAGCGATCGATCGGCTCGGCCACGCGCAGGCGGACCTTGCCCAGCGTCACCTCCTTGCCGACCCAGTGCTCCTCCGCCCAGGCCGGCAGGCCCTCGATCAGGAAATTGGCGCGAAAGCGGCGGGCGTCGACCGGCGTCCGGGCGACGCGCTCGACGTCGTGCAGGCTGCTCAGGTTGAGCAGCGATACGTAGCGCTCGCGCGGCGTGTCGGAAAAGGTCCGGTCGCCGGCGTCCAGCAGCTTGGGCGCGCCGCGCGCGTGGTCGCCCAGGAAGCCGCCCAGGAACTGCCCGATCAGCGTGCGGCCCAGGGGCTCCGCCGCCTTGGCGTGGACCACCGGCCGGCCGCCGCGCTCGATCGTCAGGATGCCGCTGTCCGACTCGAAGCGGACGCGCAGCTGCGCCAGGCGCTCCTCGCGGACCAGGCGAAACAGGCCGACCTGGTTGACCGCCTCGGGCGCGGCCGGGTCGAAGTCGGTCGATCCGTGGGCGATGGCGAAGCGGCGGTCGCCCGGGATCTCGTGGCCCGGCGTCAGCGCCACCCGCTCCAGCGGCTCGGCATTGAGGCCCTTGACCGGATAGCGGCAGATCTCGGCGACGACGGCGGGCATGGACGGGGTTCCTTGGGCGGGGTCTATGGCGGCGGCCGCAGCGTCGCCGGGGACGGGCGGGACGCGCAGAGCTAAGCGCGCCGGGCTTCGCACTGTCAACCGACCCGCGGCGGTCCGGCCCCACGGTGCCCAGCCCCCCGGCGCCCGGCCCGGCGGGGCGCGCGGTCCGCCACCTTGCGTCCGGCGGTCGAATCCCCATATCCGGATTGGGCGTACTCCCGCGGGTTTGGGCTGCGCCCGTCGCGGGCCGCACAAGCCGGACGCGACGCTGCGACCACTTGAAAACGGGCATCGTCGACCGTGGGCTGCCGCAGCGCAGGTATGGTCGAGGAGGGCTGAGGGACAATGGATTTCGAGAAATACAGCGACCGCTCCCGCGGTTTCATTCAGGCTGCCCAGGGGCTCGCCCTGCGCAGCAGCCACCAGCAGATCACCACCGAACACCTGCTCAAGGTCCTCCTCGACGACGACGAGGGCCTGGCCGCGAACCTGATCCGGGCCGCGGGCGGACAGCCCGAGCGGGCGCTCGAGGCGACCCAGACGGCGCTCGACAAGCAGCCCAAGGTCGAAGGCGGCGGCGCCGGCCAGGCCTATCTCGGGGCCGAGCTGGCGCGCGTCTTCGAACAGGCGGAGGCCCTGGCCAAGAAGGCGGGCGACAGCTTCGTCACCGCCGAGCGGCTGCTGCTGGCGATCGCCATGGCGAGCGGGACCGCGGCCGGCAAGACGCTCAAAGAGGCCGGCGTCACGCCGCAGACCCTGAACCGCGCGATCGAGGACCTGCGCAAGGGCCGCACGGCCGACAGCGCCTCGGCGGAGGAAAGCTACGACGCGCTCAAGAAATACGCGATCGACCTGACCGCCGCGGCGCGCGAAGGCAAGCTCGACCCGGTGATCGGCCGCGAGGAGGAGATCCGCCGCACGATCCAGGTGCTGTCGCGCCGGACCAAGAACAATCCCGTGCTGATCGGCGAGCCCGGCGTCGGCAAGACCGCCATCGTCGAGGGCCTCGCCCAGCGCATCGTCAACGGCGACGTGCCCGAGACGCTGAAGGACCGGCGCCTCATGGCGCTCGACCTCGGCGCCATGGTCGCCGGCGCCAAGTTCCGCGGCGAGTTCGAGGAGCGCCTCAAGGCGGTGCTGCAGGAGATCGCGGCGGCGGGCGGCGAGATCATCGTGTTCATCGACGAGCTGCACACCCTGGTCGGCGCCGGCAAGGCGGAAGGCGCGATGGATGCCTCCAACATGCTCAAGCCGGCGCTGTCGCGCGGCGAGCTGCACTGCGTCGGCGCGACCACGCTCGACGAGTACCGGCAGCACATCGAGAAGGACGCCGCCCTGGCGCGGCGCTTCCAGTCGGTCTACGTCTCCGAGCCGAGCGTCGAGGAGACCATCTCGATTCTGCGCGGGCTGAAGGAGAAGTACGAGCTGCACCACGGCGTGCGCATCACCGACTCGGCGATCGTCGCCGCGGCGACCCTGAGCAACCGCTACATCACCGACCGCTTCCTGCCCGACAAGGCGATCGACCTGATCGACGAGTCGGCCAGCCGCATGCGCATGGAGATCGATTCCAAGCCGGAGGAGATCGACGAGCTCGATCGCAGGCTCATCCAGCTGAAGATCGAGCGGGCCGCCTTGCAGAAGGAGAGCGACAAGGCCTCGCGCGACCGCCTGGAGAAGCTCAAGAGCGAGATCGCCGAGCTCGAGGAGAAGTCGCAGGCGCTCAATGCCGAGTGGCAGAGCGAGAAGAGCGTGCTGGCGGGCGCGCAGAAGCTCAAGGAGGAGCTCGACCAGGCGCGCAGCGAGCTCGAGATCGCGCAGCGCGAAGGCCGCCTGGACCGGGCCGGCGAGCTCGCCTACGGCGTCATCCCGAAGCTCGAGCGCAGCCTGGCCGAGGCCGAGCAGGCCGGCCAGCACCGCATGCTGAAGGAGGACGTGACCGACCGCGAGATCGCGGCCGTGGTGTCGCGCTGGACCGGCATCCCGGTCGACCGCATGCTGCAGGGCGAGCGCGACAAGCTGCTGCACATGGAGCAGGCGCTGAGCGCCCAGGTGGTCGGCCAGGACGAGGCGGTGAGCGCCGTCGCCAACGCGGTGCGCCGCGCGCGCGCCGGGCTGCAGGACCCCAACCGGCCGATCGGCTCGTTCATGTTCCTGGGCCCCACCGGCGTAGGCAAGACCGAGCTGACCAAGGCCCTGGCGCGCTTCCTGTTCGACGACGAGAACGCCATGCTGCGGCTCGACATGTCGGAGTACATGGAGAAGCACACCGTCGCCCGCATGATCGGCGCGCCGCCCGGCTACGTCGGCTACGAGGAGGGCGGGGCGCTGACCGAGGCGGTGCGCCGCCGGCCCTATCAGGTGATCCTCTTCGACGAGATCGAGAAGGCCCACCCGGACGTCTTCAACGTGCTGCTGCAGGTGCTCGACGACGGGCGCCTGACCGACGGGCACGGGCGCACCGTCGACTTCCGCAACACGCTGATCGTCATGACCTCGAACCTGGGCGGCGACATCCTGGCCGGCCAGCGCGAGGGGCAGGACAGCGCGCTGGTCCGCGAGCAGGTCATGGAGGTCGTGCGCAGCGCGTTCCGTCCGGAGTTCCTCAACCGCCTGGACGAGATCCTGCTGTTCCACCGCCTGACGCGCGAGCAGATGACGGCGATCGTCGACATCCAGCTCAAGCGCCTGGAACGGCTGCTCGAGGACCGCAAGATCGTGCTCGAACTGGACGACGCGGCGAAGGCCTGGCTGGCCGACCGCGGCTACGACCCGGTGTACGGCGCGCGGCCGCTCAAGCGGGTCATCCAGCGCTCGCTGCAGAACCCGCTGGCCGAGCTCATCCTGCAGGGCAAGGTCGAGGACGGCCAGAGGGTCGCGGTGTCCGCCGGGCCGGACGGCCTGATCATCAACGGCGAGGCCGTGCCGGCCGAAGCGGCCGCCTGACGCTCGCGCGCGCGATCCGACCCGCGAGATATGCGCAAAGGAGACGGGCCCCGGCATCGCCGGGGCCCGTTCGCGTTGCGGGTGACGCTTGGCCGGCCTACTCGGCCTTGACGATCATGGTGTCGTTCGGCTCGCCCATGCGCAGCAGGTCGATCTCGGCGCGCCGGCGCTGGAAGGCCTTGAGGTCGGCGCCGGCCAGCTTCTCGCCCGAGGGCAGCTTGACGTTCATCGGATTGACCTGCTTGTGGTTGACCAGGACCTCGTAGTGCAGGTGCGGGCCGGTCGAGCGGCCGGTGGTGCCGACGTAGCCGATCACCTGGCCCTGGCGGACCCGCGCGCCTCTCCGTATGCTCTTGGCGAAGTGCCACATGTGCGCGTAGGCCGTGCTGTAGGTGCTGTTGTGGCGGATGCGCACGTAATTGCCGTAGCCGCCGTTGCGCCCGGCCACCTCGACCACGCCGTCGCCGGCGGCGTAGATCGGCGTGCCGCGCGGCGCGGCGAAATCGACGCCGCGGTGCATCTTGGTGTAGCCGAGGATCGGATGCTTGCGCTTGCCGAAGCCGGACGACAGCCGCGCGCCGTCGATCGGCGTGCGCATCAGGGTCTTGCGGACCGATTGCCCGTTGAGGTCGAAATAGTCCTCGAAACCGCTCTTCGGGTTGAAGCGATAGAGGTCGATGCGCTTGCCCGACAGGGTCATCGAGGCGTAGAGCACCTCGTCGGTCTTGGCCAGCGTGCCGTCCGCCTCGAAGCGCGCGTTGTACAGCACCTCGAAGCTGTCGCCGGGCTGCAGGTCGCGCTGGAAATCGACGTCGAAGCTGAAGATGCGGATCAGCTCGACCATGACCGAGACCGGCACGCCTGCGTCGTGCGCCGCGACCGAGAGGTTGCTGTCGATGCGCCCGGAGAGGTCGACGCTGCGCTGCGCCAGCTTCCGTTCGACCGCCTCGGCGACGAATCCGTCGTCGCCGCGCGTCACCCGGACGTCCTGCTCGACGCTCGGCCGCAGCGAGAGCGACAGCAGGTGCCCCGAATCCTCCGCCGCCATCTGGGCGGCGAGGTCGATGCGGATGGTCTGGCCGGGCTTCAGGTCGCGCGGGCTGAAGACCTCGCGCAGGGCGCTGATGGCGCCGTGCGCCTCGCTACGCGACACGCCGGCGCCGACCAGCAGGCCCATCAGGGTATCGCCGCGCGCGACGGTCAGCTGCCGGGCGATGGTCGCGGGCGCGGCCTCGGCCTCGACCGCCGCCGGGACCAGGAGGTCGTTCGGCGCGGCGGCGTAGACCTCCGGCGCGACCTCCGCCTCGAGGTCCTTGGCGACCGGGCCGTTGTGCCAGTCGCTGCCGGTCAGGCCCGGCCAAAAGGCAAAGGCGAAGCCACCCAGCAGCGTCGCGGCCAAGACGCCGGCAATAACGGCGACCTTGACCCGCAGCACCAGGTGGAGCGCGCGGAAGGCATTTAGGTTGCGCAAAAGAGAACCCCCGAAGTCTTGCCCGTCACTATCGCTCGCGACAGACTATCCCCGATTCGTAAAGATTTACTTCTTGCAAACCCTGGGAAGCACCGGATTCGCGCCAATTTTAAGAAATTGGCCGATCGCGCCGCGCCTTGTCAACAGCTACCGGCCGCGCAGTTCCGGCAGGTACGGATCGTCCACGGAAAGATTCGGGTTTTCCGCCCGGGCGCCGGCGCTATGCTGGCCGCGCTTTCGTACCGCGCCGATCGCGTGCCGAGCGGAAGCCTGTCAGGGGAAAGGGACGGGATGTACAAGCTTTATGGTGCCACCGACAGCGGCTCCTTCGCGCCGCAGGCCGTGCTCGAGGAACTCGGGGCGGACTACGAACTGATCACGGTCGCGCTCGACGAGAAGGGAACGCGCACGCCGGAGTTCCTGGCGATCAACCCGCTCGGCCAGATCCCGGTCCTGGTCCTGCCCGACGGCACGGTCATGACCGAGTCGGCGGCCATGGTCGTCTATCTGGCCGATACCGCGCCGCAGGCCGGGCTGCTGCCGGCCGCCGGCGACACCGGCCGGGCGACGGCGCTGCGCTGGCTGTTCCTGCTGGCCGCCAATGTCTACGAGGCGGACCTGCGCTACTACTACGCGGAGCGCTATGCCGGCGGGCCGGCCTGTGCGGCCGAGGTGAAGACGGCGGCGCAGGCGCACATGAGGCGGACCCTGGACCTGGTCGAGGCGGCGCTCGACCCCGGGCCCTTCCTGCTGGGCGAGCGCTACAGCGTCGTCGATCCCTACCTCTGCATGCTCGGCGCCTGGTACCCGCAGCAGGACGAGCTGGCGGCGCTTCCGCGGATCCTGCGGCACCGCGACGCGGTGCGCGCCCGCCCCGCGGTGGCGTCGATCTGGGACAAGCACCACCCGTCGTGAGGCGCTATCCCGTCGCGGCGCGGCAAAGAGAAAGGGAGGAGCCGTCATGCTGCTGCACCACTGCACCTGGCCGGAGGTCGAGGCCCGCCTCAAGGACAGCCGCGGGATCATCGTCCCGATCGGCTCGACCGAGCAGCACGGTCCGAACGGCCTGATCGGCACCGACGCGCTCTGTGCCGAGGTCGTCGCGCGCGGCGTCGGCGATGCGCTCGACGCGCTGGTCGCGCCGACCATCTCCGTCGGCATGGCGCAGCACCATCTCGGCTTTCCGGGCAGCATGACGCTGCGTCCCTCGACCCTGATCGCGGTGCTGCGCGACACCGTCCAGTCGCTCGTCCGGCACGGCTTCGAGCGCGTGTTCTTCATCAACGGGCACGGCGGCAACATCGCCACGGTCGGGACCGCGTTTTCGGAGATCTACGCCGAAGCCAGCCTCGACCCGACCGTGCGCAACGCGCCGGGCCTGCGCTGCCGCCTGCGCAACTGGTACGAGAGCCCCAAGGTGCAGGCGCTGTCGAAGGAGCTTTACGGCAATTCCGAAGGCAGCCACGCGACGCCCTCCGAGGTGGCGCTGACGCAGTACGCCTTCCCCGAGACGATCAAGCGCGCCGAGATGTCGCCCAAGATCGCGCCCCGGGGCGCGTTCCACGACGCCCTCGACTACCGCGCGCGCTTTCCGGACGGCCGCATCGGCTCCGATCCCTCGCTGGCCACGCCGGAGGCCGGCCGGCGGCTCTACGAGGCCGCGGTCGCCGACCTGAGCGAGGACTACCGCGGCTTTCTGGCGTCCTGAGCGTGGCCGGCCCCGCGGTCATCGCGGCGCGGCTGCGCGCCGAGGACACGCGCGTCGTCGCGCTGGTCGGCAGCGGGCATTTCTTCTCGCACTTCTACGGCATCATCCTGCCGCCGCTGTTCCCGCTGCTGGCGTCGGAGTTCGGCGTCGGCTACGCCGCGCTCGGCCTGCTGCTGACGGCCGAGAACCTGGCCACCACCCTGTGCCAGACGCCGATCGGCTTCCTGGTCGACCGCTTCGGGGCGCGCCGCCTTCTGCTGGTCGGCCTCGGTGTCATGAGCGGCGCGGTCGCCCTGATGGGTGCGGCGCCGGGCTATTACGCGCTGCTCGCCCTGATGGCCCTGTCGGGGATCGGCAACAGCGTGTTCCACCCGGCCGACTACGCGATCCTCTCGGGGCGCGTCGCGCCGGCCCGGCTCGGCCGGGCGTTCAGTCTGCACACCTTCGCCGGCCACGTCGGCTGGGCCCTGGCGCCCGGAGTGGTCGTCGGGCTGACCGCCGTCGTCGGCTGGCGCGGCGCGCTGTTCGCGGTCGGCCTGTGCGGCCTGGCGGGCCTCGCCGTGATGGCGAGCCAGGGCCGGCTGCTCGATGCCGACGCGGCAACCGGGCGGGCATCCGGGGCAAAGCCGACGCCGCGGCGCGGCGGCGGCGCCCGGCCGGGCGCGCTGCGCCTGCTGCTCTCGCCGGCCATGCTGCTGTTCTTCGGCTACATGGCGCTGGCGTCGCTCGCGTCGGGCGGGCTCAACGGCTTCACCGTCGCGGTGCTGGTCGACCTGCGCGGCCTGCCGCTGGCCGAGGCCAATGCCGCGCTGACCGCCCTGCTGATCGCCGGCGCGCTCGGCGTGCTGCTCGGCGGGCAGCTGGCCGACCGCACCCGGCGCCACGGCCTGGTCATCACCGGCGGCTTCCTGGCCGCGGCGGCCGTACTCGCCGCGCTGACCGCCCTCACGCCGCCGCTGCTCGCGGTCGTCGCCGCGCTCGCCGGCGTCGGCCTGATGCTCGGGGCGATCCGCCCGTCGCGCGACATGATGGTGCGGGCCGCGGCGCCCGAGGGCATGGTCGGGCGCGTGTTCGGCTTCGTCACCACCGGGATGAACGTCGGCGGGGCGATCGCGCCGCTGCTGTTCGGCTGGCTGATCGACAGCGGCCGGGGCAACCTGGTGTTCGTCCTGGCCGGCGGCTGCATGCTGTTCGCACTGACGGCGGCGCTGCTCGGCAACCGGCGGGCCGCGGCCGAGCGCCGCGCGATCGAAGAGGGGAGATCGGCATGACGACGCAGGAGACGGAGACGGCGCGCGCCTGGCTCGCCGACTCGCTCGGGCTCGAATTCGCGCCCGAAGCCTTGCAGGGCCCGCTCGCGGCGGTGCGCCAGGCGCGGGAGGCGACGGCGGGCGCGCGGCTGCCGTTCGAGGCCGAGCCGAGCGCGGTCGAGCGGCTGCGCGAGGACCTGGCGCCGGAGCGGCGCGGCGATGAGTGAGCCGGGCCTCGCCGGACTGACGCTGAGCGCGGCGGCGGCGGCCATCGCCGCCAAGGACGCCTCGTCGCGCGAGGTCACGGAGGCCTGCCTGACGCGCTTTGCCCGTCACGGGGCGGCGCTCAACTGCGTGGCCGGGCTCGACCCCGAGGCCGCGCTGGCGGCCGCCGACGCGGCCGACGCCGAGCTTGCCGCCGGGCGCCGTCGCGGCCCGCTGCACGGCGTGCCCCTGGCCCACAAGGACATGTTCTACCGGGCCGGGCGCGAGAGCGCCTGCGGCTCGCGCATCCGCGCCGGCTTCGTGCCCCGGGAGACCGCGACGGTGCTGCAGCGGCTCGACGCGGCCGGCGCGCTCGACATCGCGCGCCTCAACATGGTCGAGTTCGCGCTCGGCACCACCGGCCACAACGAGATCGTCGGCGCGGTGCGCAATCCCTGGAATCCGGCGCACATCACCGGCGGCTCGTCGAGCGGCTCGGCCGCCGCGGTGGCGGCGCGCCTCGCGTTCGGCGCGCTCGGCTCCGACACCGGCGGCTCGATCCGCCTGCCGGCGTCGTGCTGCGGGCTGATCGGCCTCAAGCCGACCTACGGCCGGGTCAGCCGCCACGCCTGCATGCCGCTCTCCTTCACGCTGGACCACATCGGGCCGCTGACGCGCAGCGTGGCCGACGCGGCGCTGATGCTGCAGGCGATCGCCGGGCGGGACGACCAGGACCCGACCAGCAGCGCCCGGCCGGTGCCGGACTACCGGGCCGCCCTGGAGGGCGGCGTGAAGGGCCTGCGGATCGCCGTGCCGGAGACCTTCTTCTACGACCCAGTCGACGACTCGGTCGCGCGCAGCGTGCGCGCCAGCCTCGAGGTCTTCGCCGCGCTCGGCGCCGAGCTCGTGCCGCTCGAGATGCCGGAGGAGATCGCCTTCGCCAACAGGCTCAACATGCTCATCATCGCGGTCGAGGGCGCCAGCTTCCACGCGGACTGGCTGCGCGAGCGGCGCGACGACTACGGCCGGCAGACGCTCGGGCGCCTGCTGCCGGGCCTGCTGCACCCGGCGCAGCAGTACCTCGCGGCGATGAAGCTGCGCGCCGTGGTGCTGGCGCGCCTCAAGGAGGCCGTCTTCGCGCGCGCCGATCTGCTGCACACCCCGGTCTTCCCCTACGAGGTACCGGAGATCGAGGCCTCCGACGTGGCGGTCAACCCCGGCTTCCTGGAGTACCTCGCCGGCACGGGGCATTGCGTGCGGCCGTTCAACTACACCGGCCTCCCGGCGATCAGCGTGCCGGCCGGCCGCACGGCGAACGGCCTGCCGACCGGCTTCCAGCTGGTCGGGCGATCATTCGACGAGCCGACCCTGCTGCGCGCGGCCGCCGCCTACGAGCGCGAGACCGGCTGCTGCGCGCCGGTGCCGCCGCTCACCTGAAAGGCGGGCGGGCCGCCCGTCGCTGCTTGCACTCCATGGCCTTTGGCTTGCCGGCGCCACGGCGAAAGCTGGCTTCATCGGCAACCCGAAGGCATCCGGCGGCATGAGGCGGTTCCTGGCGGCATGCGCCCTGATGGCGGCCCTGGCCTGGCCGCCCGCGGCCGCGGCGCCCGACGCGGCGGCGGCCGCGCCGATGCAGCCCGCGCCCGCCGCCGGCGCCTTCGCCGACGCGCTCGCCGACATGCTGCGCCAACGCCTGCGCGCGGTCGCGCCCCTGCCGGCGCCCTATGCCGGCGGACTGGCGGTCGTGTTCTCCCGGCCCGATGTCGAACTGGCCGGCGGGGCGGCGACGGTGACGCGCAGCCGCCGCGGCGACTGGCACATCGCGCTGCACGGCGACCCGGCCGGGCTCGACGCCGCCGCGTTTCTGGCGCGGCTCGAGCGGACCGGGTTCTTCCTGCCGGAACTGATCCGCCAGCGCCGCATCTTCCGCAGCGTGGCGATCGATGTGGCGCCGTACCGGGCCGGAGCGACCGCGTCCTACACGCTGTGGATCGACCCGACGCCGCCGGCCGGCGCAGCGTTGCGCCTGACGTCCGGGGAGTCCGGCGCGGCGCTGGCCTGGACGCAGATCAGCGACGCCGACAGCCTGCGCCGCATCGAGGCGCTGGTGCGGCCCTGACCGCCGAGCGGCGCCCGGCTCAGTCGCCGCCCTCGTACTTGAAGGAGACCTTGACCTTGGCGCGGTAGGTTTCGACCTTGCCGTCCTTGATGTGCATGTCGAGATTGGCGATCTCGGCGATCCGCAGGTCGCGCAGACTCTTGCCGGCCCGTGCGACGGCCGCCGCCGCGGCTTTTTCCCAGGACTCCGTGCTGGTTCCGACCAGTTCGACGACCTTGTAGACGCTCTCCGTCATTGCTGCCTCCCGTTTGCCGCAGTCGCTGTTCGACGCGCAAAAGTCTCGCAGGTTCCCTGCCGATTAGCCAGCGCGCGACAGCCTGGGCGGGAATTCCCCCCCGGCGGCACGGGCCCCTCGGGAATTTATCCCTGTTGCGCGACGGCGACGGCGGCGCGCAGGCTTCGTCAACGAAGGAGGCTATGCCATGCGCACGGATCGATTCCGGATCGCGGGGCAAGTCGTCGAAATCCAGCGGGCCGCCGAACCGGGACGCGGCCGGTCCCTGCCGGCGGCCGGGCCGGGACGGCTCGGTCCGCCCGCGATGCGGGCCAAGCGCGGGGCCGCCTGGGACATCCTGGTCGGGCGCCAGCGCATCGGGGTCGCCCGCCGGCTTCCCAGTGGCCTGTACAGCTGTGGCCGCTTCACCGAGCACGACCTGCGCACCCTGGTCTGCCGGCTTTTGGGCGCCGATGTCGACGCCGTGGAGGACGCGCCGGCGTCGTAAGGCGCCAGTGGTTCGACTCGGTGATTTGACTCGGTGGTTTGACGGCGGCGCATCCCGTAACATCGCGCCATGTCGGAGGCATGGCGCATGGCGGTTCTGCTCGGCGGGCTGGCGTTGGCCTCCGTCGCCGTTGGCGCCGGTCCCGCCCGGGCGGCGGAGCTGACGGCGGCGGAGCGGACCGAGCTGGAGCATCTTCTTGCCGAGCTGAACTTCGATCCGGGCAAGGTGGACGGCGTGATCGACGCGAACACGCGCGCCGCCATCCGGGGCTACCAGGACTTCGCTGCGCTGGAGCCGACCGGGCAGCCGAGCGAGTCCCTGCTGCGGGAGCTGCGGCAGGTGGCCAGCGTGTTCGCCAAGATCAAGACCGAGACGCCGGCGGACGCGCCGGAAACGGCGTCGGCCGAGCCGCAGACCGAGATCCTCCAGCCGGCCGAGGCCGCGCCGACCGGGGCCGCGCCGCCGACCGGGGCCGCGCCGCCGACCGGGGCCGCGCCGCCGACCGGGGCCGCGCCGCCGACCGGGGCCGCGCCGCCGGCCGAGGCCGCGCCGCCGGCGGAGCCTGAAGCGCCGGCAGCCGCCGCCAGTGCGGCGACAGCGGAAGCGGCCGAACCGCAGACCGAGGCCCCACAGGCGGCCGAGGCCGCGCCGACCAAGGCCGAGCCGGCCGTTGCCCAATCGGCCGTCGCCCAATCCGTCGAGGACCGGTCCGCCGAGGCCGAGCCCAGCGTCGCCCGGTCGGTCGCGGGCCAGCCCGCCGAGGTGCGGGAGCCGGCTGCCGAGCCGGAACGCGCCGAGGTGCTGGCGCCGCCGCCGGACGCTGCTGCGGCGCCGGCGCCCGCCGGTGCATCGGACGCGGCACCGGCCCCCGAAACCGCGCCCGACCAGACCCCGCAATCGCAGGCCGCGCCGGAGGCCGCCGCGGCGTCGCAACCGGAAACGGCGCCCGCCGCGCCGGCGGCGCAGACGGCGGCCCGGGCGCCGGCCGAAACTGCGCCGGCCGAAACTGCGCCGGCCGAAACTGCGCCGGCCCAAACTGCGCCGGCCCAAACTGCGCCGTCCGACTTCGACCTCGGCGGCGTGATCGCCCGGCTCAAGACCGGGCGGACGATGCAGCCCGCCGGGCAGTCCTCGGGACAGTCCTCGGGACAGTCCTCGGGACAGTCCTCTGGGCAGCCCGCGGGCGCGTCCGCCGGCGAGACGGCGGGGCAGGCGGTGGGCGGCGCGGAGACGCCGGCGCCGGCCGCGCCCGCCGCCGTGCCGCAGACGGCGACGCTGCCCGGCACCGTGGACGGCTACCGGGCCTTCCGGCAGGCCTATCAGTCCGCCAATCAGGGGAACTACGAGCGGGCCATCGATCTCTACACCCGGGCGATCGACAGCGGCGACCTTTCGGTCGAGGACCTGGCCGCCGCGTTCTACAACCGGGCCAATGCCTATCACTATCGCGGGGCGCTGGACTACGCGATCGCCGACTACGACCGCGCCATCGTCAACGACCCGAACCTGCCGGCGGCCTACTACAACCGCGGCTACGCCTATCAGGCGAAGGGCGACCAGGCGCGCGCCGTGGCCGATTTCAAGGCGGCGCGCGAACACGGCTGGCAACGCCTCGGCGTGCGGGCACCCGACCTGCCGCCGCCGCGCCCATGACCTCCGCGAACGCGAGCGGGCCGGTCCCGTGACCGAGCTGACCGTGACCGATCCCGGCATGGGCATCGCGCATCTGGGCGTGCTCTACGCCCTGCTCGGCCTGCTTGGCGTCAGCCTGATCGGGCCCGGGCTGTCGGGCCTGTTCCGGCCCGGGGTGGGGCGCACCTGGCTGATCGCCGAGGAGACCGACGCGCGCAGCCACCTGCGCGGCCTCAATGCGATGATGGCCGGGGTCGGCATGGTCGCGCTCTGGGCCTGCTGGGACCTGGCGAACAGCCGCGCGCTGGTGCTGGCGCTCGGCGTGCTGATGGTGGCGATGGTGGTGGCGCGGCTCTATTCGCTGCTGCTCGACGGGCCACCCGGCGGCGCCACGCTGTGCTATCTGGCGGTCGAGGCGGCGCTCGCGGCGGTCTTCCTGCTGTGGCCGCCGCCGCCGGTGTGAGCCTGCCCGGCCCGAACAGCCCGGCCCGACCAGCCCGGCCCGATCAGCCCGGCCCGACCAGCCCGGCCCGATCAGCCCGGCCCGATCAGCCCGATTGCGCTGACGGCGGGGCCTCGGGTTCGATGTCCTCGAGCTCGCGGCCGAACACGGCCAGCGCGTCGCGCAGGTCGGGCAGGGCGCGCTCGACCGCCGCCTCGCCCTCGGCGATGACCTCCTCGGCGCGGTCGAGCTCGACCAGGCCGATGTGGCCCAGCCGCGGCGCGATATGCACGTCGGGCGGCTCGCCGGCCAGGCGCGAGCGGGTGATGCGGTCCTGCACGATGCCGAGCGACGACACCATGACGCCGAACAGGCTGGGACGGGTCGCCTCGCGGCGGAACACGCGCCGCGTCAGCGCCCCCAGCCGCCCGCCGCCGAGCAGCACCTTGGTGCGCTCGAGCTCCGGCAGGACGTCGAACCCGGCGATGCTGGGGATGGTCGAGTCGAATCGCCGGGCCTTGCCGATCAGGTCCGCGTTGACGTTCACCGCGATGATCATCTGCGCGCCCATGGCGCGGCACACCGAGACCGGCACCGGGTTGACCAGGGCGCCGTCGACCAGCCAGCGATTCTCGTAGAACACCGGCTCGAAGATGCCGGGCAGCGAAAACGACGTGCGCATGGCGGTCACGAGGTCGCCCTTCTGCAGCCAGACCTCGTGCCCGGTGACCAGGTCGGTGGCGACCGCGGCGAACGGTGCCCGCAGGCCCTCGATGGTCAGGCCCTTCATGTGCTGCTCCATCGCATCGACCAGCGGGCGGCCGCCGAGCATGCCGCCGCTGCGCACCCGGAAGTCGAGGTAGGAGAGCATGCGCACCTTGTTGAGACTGAGGGCCCATTTCTCCAGGGCCTCGGCCTGGCCGGCCAGATAGCTGCCGCCGACCAGCGCGCCGATCGAGGTGCCGGCCACCACGTCGGGCATGAATCCATAGCGGTCGAGCGCCCGGAGGACGCCGAGATGGGCCCAGCCGCGGGCTACGCCGCTGCCGAGCGCAAGGCCGATCTTGGGGCGCCAAGCCTGCTGTCGTCCGTCGAGCATGCCGCATTCTCGCGCAGCGACCGTTAAGAATCGATATGTTAACGGCCCCCCGTCGGGGCAAGCGGAGCGGCGGCCTTTTTTCCTGGCCGCGCTTTGGCTAAGACTGGCGCTTTCCGCCGCCCCGAACCAGGAGGACGCCTTGCGCGATCTCGAGCTACCCGGACGCTCCCCGGTGCACGCCACCGAGGGCATGGTCGCAACCTCGCATCCCCTGGCGACCCAGGCGGCGCTGCGCGTGCTGCAGGACGGCGGCAACGCGATGGACGCCGCGGTCACGGCCTCGGCGGTGCAGTGCGTGGTCGAGCCGCAGTCGACCGGCATCGGCGGCGACTGCTTCGTGCTCTACGCGCCCGGCGGCAGCGACCGGGTGATCGGCTTCAACGGCTCCGGCCGGGCGCCCGCGGCGGCGCAGGCGGCGTGGTTCCGCGAGCGGGGCATCGCCGCCATCGAGCAGACCTCGCCGCACGCGGTGACGGTGCCCGGCGCGGTCGACGCCTGGGCGCAGCTGCTGTGCGATCACGGCACGCGCGACTTCGGCACGCTCCTGCAGCCGGCCATCCGCTACGCGCGGGACGGCTTTCCGGTGCATTCGCGCGTGTTCTACGACTGGTCGCTCGCGGTCGACCTGCTCGGCCGCGACCCGACGGCGCGGCGCATCTATCTGCCGGACGGACGGCCGCCCGCGATCGGCCGCCTGCACCGTCAGCCGGAGCTGGCGGCGACGCTGGAGCGCATCGCGCAGCACGGCCGGGCCGGCTTCTACGAAGGGCCGGTCGCCGAGGACATCGTCGCCTATCTGCGCAGCCTCGGCGGGCTGCACGAGATGGAGGACTTCGCCGAGGCGCGCGGCGAGTACGTGACGCCGATCCGCACCGACTATCGCGGCTACGAGGTCCACGAATGCCCGCCGAACGGCCAGGGGCTGACCGCGCTCGTCATGCTCAACATCCTGTCGGAGCTGTTGCCCGGGGTAACGGAGCCGCTGTCGGCCTTGCGCCTGCACTACGAGGTCGAGGCCGCGCGGCTGGCCTATCAGGACCGCGACGCCTTCATCGCCGACCCGGCGCAAGCGGCGGTGCCGGTGGACGCGCTGCTGTCGCCGGCGCACGCCGCGCGGCGCCGCGCGCTCATCGACCCCGAGCGCGCCCTGACGGACCTGCCGCCGAGCCGCTTCCCGGACCATCCCGACACCATCTACCTCTGCGTGGTCGACCGCGACCGCAACGCCGTCAGCTTCATCAACTCGATCTATTACGGCTTCGGCAGCGGCCTGGTCAGCCCGCGGACCGGGGTGGTCCTGCAGAACCGCGGCCAGAGCTTCAACCTCGATCCCGAGCATCCCAACTGTATCGCGCCCGGCAAGCGCCCGATGCACTCCATCATCCCCGGCATGGTGACGCGGGGCCGGCGCGTCCGCATGCCCTTCGGGGTGATGGGCGGCATGTACCAGGCGCAGGGTCACGCGCACTTTCTCGGCAACCTCTTCGACTTCGGGCTCGACCTGCAGGAGGCCATCGACCTGCCGCGCGTGTTCTCGCCGCCGGCCGGACCGGTCGAGGTCGAGTCCACGATTCCGGCCGACGTGGTGGCGGACCTCGCCCGCCGCGGCCACGCGATCGCCGAGCCCGAGGACAAGCCGATCGGCGGCGCGCAGGCGATCTGGATCGACTGGGACGAGGGCGTGCTGACCGGCGCGTCGGAGCCGCGCAAGGACGGCTGCGCGCTGGGCTACTGACGCGCGCGGCCGCGCAGCGAGAAAGGAACCAGGAGAGCATGGCGGAACACAGGATCGCGGCCATCCCGGGCGACGGCATCGGCAAGGAAGTGGTGGGCGCCGGGATCGAGGTGCTGCAGGCGCTGGCGGCGCGCTTCCCGGCCCTCAAGCTGCGGATCGAGGGCTTTCCCTGGGGCTCCGACTACTTCCGGGCGGAGGGCCGCATGATGCCCGAGGACGGGCTGGAGGCGCTGGCCGGCTTCGACGCCATCTACTTCGGCGCGGTCGGCGATCCGGGGATTCCCGATCACGTCACGCTGTGGGGCCTGCGCCTGGCGATCTGCCAGGGCTTCGATCAATACGCCAACGTCCGCCCGGCGCGCATCCTGCCCGGCGTGCACAGCCGGCTGGCCGGGGTCGGGCCGGACGACCTCGACTGGGTCATCGTGCGCGAGAACAGCGAGGGCGAATATTCCGGCGCCGGCGGCCGGGCCCATCGCGGCCTGCCCGAGGAGGTCGCGGTCGAGACCGCCATCTTCACCCGGAGCGGCGTGGAGCGGATCATGCGCTTCGCCTTCGACCTGGCGCGGAGCCGGCCGGCCCGCCGCCTGACCTGCGTCACCAAGTCGAACGCGCAGCGCCACGGCATGGTGCTGTGGGACGAGATCTTCGCCCGGGTGGCGCGCGACTACCCCGACGTCGCGACGGACAAGATGCTGGTCGACGCCATGACGACCCGCATGGTGCGCGATCCGCGCAGCCTCGACGTCGTGGTGGCGACCAATCTGCACGCCGACATCCTGAGCGACCTGGCCGCCGCGCTGTCCGGCAGCCTGGGCATCGCCCCGACCGCGAACCTCAACCCCGAGCGCCGCTTCCCCTCGATGTTCGAGCCGATCCACGGCTCCGCCTTCGACATCGTCGGCAAGGGGATCGCCAATCCGGTCGGCGCGTTCTGGACCGCGGCGATGATGCTCGATCACCTGGGCGAGGCCGAGGCCGGGGCCGCCCTGCTGGATGCGGTCGAGCGGGCGCTCGCCACGGGGCAGGCGTTCAGCCCCGACCTCGGCGGCCGGGCGACCACGGCCGAGGTGACCCGGGCGGTCTGCGCCGCCCTGGAGGGGCGCAACGACTGACGCCGCCCGATGCGGCCGATGGCCGATTAGGACCGGGGCGCGCTTTTCCACGGCGAAATTTTCTTGCATGATGCGGCATAGATAAGAAGCCGCGCGGAGACGCGGCGCGCAGAAAGGCAGGCGGCCGCCGTAGCGGCGCCGCCGGGCAAGCGGGGCTTGCGGGGCGAGGGGCGATGGCGACGGGCAGGAAAAGGGGCGGCCAGGCCGAGGCGGGCGACGCGGCGCACGGCGGCAACGGCGGCAAGGACAACCAGCTCGAGGTGGCCATCGGCCACCAGGTGCGGCAGTTCCGCCAGCAGCTCAACATGACGGTGGCCGAGGTCGCCAAGCTCGCCGGCCTGTCGTCCGGCATGCTGTCCAAGATCGAGAACGGCATGACCTCGCCGTCGCTCGCCACCCTGCGCGCCCTGTCGCAGGCGCTCAACGTGCCCGTGACCTCGTTCTTCCGGCGCTACGAGGAGCAGCGCGACGCGACCTTCGTGCGCAGCGGCGAGGGCCTGCTGATCGAGCGCCGCGGCACCCGGGCCGGGCACCAGTACCAGCTTCTCGGCCACTCCATCGGCCACCGCGTCGCGGTCGAGCCCTACCTCATCACGCTCACCGAGAAATCCGAGGTCTTTCCGCTGTTCCAGCACACCGGCATGGAGTTCATCTTCATCCTCTCCGGCCAAGTGGTGTACCGCCACGGCAGCCAGACCTACGACATGTCGCCGGGCGATTCGCTGTTCTTCGATTCCGACGTGCCGCACGGGCCGGAGGAACTTCTCAAGCTCCCGGTACGGTTGCTTTCCCTGATCGTACAGCCGCGCAGCGACGACTGAAGGCGATTTTCGGCCGGTTTTCCGCCGAATCTTGCGGGGCGGGGCGGCGCCGGCCGGCGCGCCCGCCGCCAAGGCCGCGCGGCCATGACCTATAGGAAATATTCTTTCTCCGATTGAATTATTCGATCGGAGTCCGTATACTATCATTCAAGAATTTTTCCTCATAGGCAGAAGACCCATGTGCGGAATCGTCGGACTCTTCGCCAAGACCCCCGAGATGCAGGGCCGCCTCGGCGACCATCTCTCGACCATGCTGATCGAGATGACCGACCGCGGCCCGGACAGCGCCGGGGTGGCGGTGTACCGCAACCCGGCCGCGCCCGGGGCGGTCAAGCTCAGCCTGCACAGCGACGACCCGAACTATCCCTGGCGGGCGCTGGCCAACGACCTGACCGAGGAGTTGGGCGACACGGTCGACGTCGAGGTGCGCGGCAGCCAGGCCGTGGTGGTCGCGCACGAGTCCTTCGAGGTGGTGCGCGCCTGGCTGCGCCACCATCACCCCGACCTGCGCATCGTCAGCGCCGGCAGCGAGATCGAGATCTTCAAGGAGAAGGGCCTGCCGGCCGCGGTGGTCGAGCGCTTCGACCTGCGCAGCCTGACCGGCAGCCACGCGCTCGGCCACACCCGCATGGCGACCGAGAGCGCGGTGACCACCCAGCATTCGCACCCCTTCACGACCGGGCTCGACCTCTGCCTGGTGCACAACGGCTCGCTGTCCAATCACAACCGGCTGCGCGCCTGGCTGCGCAAGCACGACATCGAGATCCAGACCGACAACGACACCGAGGTGGCGGCCGGCTACCTGACCTGGCGCCTGCGCGAGGGCGCCGGCCTGGAGGAGGCGCTCGAGGCCGCCGTGAAGGACCTCGACGGCTTCTACACCTTCGCCGTCGGCACGCGCGACGGCTTCGCCGTGCTGCGCGATCCGATCGCCTGCAAGCACGCGGTGCTGGCCGAGACCGACGACTGGGTCGCGATGGCGACCGAGTTCCGCGCCATCGCGGCGCTGCCGGGGGCCGCGCAGGCCCGCATCTGGGAGCCGGCGCCCGCCACCGTCTACAGCTGGACCCGAGGCCGCCATGGAGGCCGTCATGACCGAGGTTGATCTCGCGGTCAGCGAACTGCGCGCGCTGAACGCGCGCCTGCACGCGCTGCCGCCGCACACCAACGACACCGCCTGGCGCGTGCTCAATCCGGCCGGCCGGCACGCCGTGGCGGTCGGGCTCGACGCGCCGATCGAGGTCGAGGTCGCCGGCCACGTCGGCTTCTATTGCGGCGGCATGAACAAGCAGGCCCAGATCGTCATCGACGGCCATGCCGGGCCGGGGGTCGGCGAGAACATGATGTCGGGCACCATCCGCGTGCGCGGCAACGCGGCTCAGTCGGCCGGTGCTTCGGGCCACGGCGGGCTGCTCGTCGTCGAGGGCGACGCCAGTTCGCGCTGCGGCATCTCGATGAAGGGCATCGACATCGTGGTGCAGGGCTCGGTCGGGCACATGAGCGCCTTCATGGCGCAGACGGGCAACCTGGTGGTTTGCGGCGACGCCGGCCACGACCTCGGCGACTCGATCTACGAGGCGCGCCTCTTCGTGCGCGGCACGGTCGATTCGCTCGGCGCCGACTGCGTCGAGAAGGAGATGCGCCCGGAGCATCTCGAGCTGCTGCAGGACCTGCTGGTCCGGGCCGGCGTCGAGGCCGAGCCCGGCGACTTCCGGCGCTACGGCTCGGCGCGGCGCCTGTACAACTTCAACGTGGATCACGCGGCGTCCTACTAGGGACGCCCGGCGACCCGGAGCGAGAAAGCCATGACGGTCGATCCCAGAAACCTGCGCCCCTCGGCGACCTTCCCGCCGCAGGTGGTGGCCGAGATCCAGCGCGCCGCCGACCAGGGCGTCTACGACATCCGCGGCTTCGGCGCCAAGCGCCGGGTGCCGACCTTCGACGACCTGGTGCTGCTCGGCGCCTCGGTGTCGCGCTACCCGCTGGAGGGCTACCGCGAGCGCTGCGACACCGACGTCGTGCTCGGCACGCGCTTCGCCAAGAAGCCGCTCACGCTTAGCATCCCGATCACCATCGCCGGCATGAGCTTCGGCGCGCTCGGCGCCAACGCCAAGGAGGCGCTCGGGCGCGGCGCGACCGAGATGGGCACCAGCACGACGACCGGCGACGGCGGCATGACCGAGGAGGAGCGGCGCGCCTCCAAGACCCTGGTCTATCAGGTGCTGCCCTCGCGCTACGGGCTCAACCCGGACGACCTGCGGCGCGCCGACGCGCTCGAGGTCGTGGTCGGGCAGGGCGCCAAGCCGGGCGGCGGCGGCATGCTGCTGGGCCAGAAGATCACCGAGCGCGTCGCCGGCATGCGCGACCTGCCGGTCGGCATCGACCAGCGCAGCGCCTGCCGCCATCCCGACTGGACCGGCCCGGACGACCTGGAGATCAAGATCCACGAGCTGCGCGAGATCACCGACTGGGAGAAGCCGATCTACGTCAAGGTCGGCGCCACCCGGACGCGCTACGACACCGCCCTGGCGATCAAGGCCGGGGCCGACGTCGTGGTGCTCGACGGGATGCAGGGCGGCACCGCGGCGACCCAGGACGTGTTCATCGAGCACGTCGGCATTCCGACCCTGCCGGCCGTGCGCCAGGCGGTCGAGACGCTGCAGGAGCTCGACATGCACCGCAAGGTGCAGCTCATCGTCTCCGGCGGCATCCGCTCCGGCGCCGACGCGGCCAAGGCCCTGGCGCTGGGCGCCGACGCGGTGTCGATCGGCTCGGCGGCGATGGTGGCGCTCGGCTGCAACAAGCCGGTCTTCATCGAGGACTATCACGCCATGGGCACCGAGCCCGGCTATTGCCATCACTGCCACACCGGGCGCTGCCCGGTCGGCGTGACCACCCAGGACCCCAAGCTGGAAGAGCGCCTGCAGCCGGAACGCGGTGCCCGCCTGATCAAGAACTACCTGACCACCATGGTCCTGGAGCTGCAGACGCTGGCCCGCGCCTGCGGCAAGAGCCACGTCCGCAACCTGGAGCCGGAGGACCTCGCGGCGCTCACCGTCGAGGCGGCCGCCATGGCGCAGGTGCCGCTCGCCGGCACCGGCTGGATTCCTGGAAAGAACACTTACTAATTCTGAGGCAATGCGGTAAAACCGCGGGCAGAAAATCGGACGCCACACTTCATCGACGGGGAGGTAAGGGGACATGGCTGTCGATCTGGCGAAAGTCGCCAAAGAAAAAAAGATTCAGTATTTCCTGATCAGCTTCGTGGACCTGTTCGGCGTGCTGCGCGCCAAGCTGGTGCCGGCCCGGGCGATCGGGCAGATGCAGCGCGACGGCGCCGGCTTCGCCGGCTTCGCGGCCTGGCTCGACATGACGCCGGCGCACCCGGACATGTTCTCGGTCCCCGATCCCGACAGCCTGATGCAACTGCCCTGGCAGCCCGAGATCGGCTGGCTGGCGGGCGACCTCGTGATGGACGGCAAGCCGGTCGAGGCTTCGCCGCGGGTCGCGCTGAAGCGCCAGGTCGAGCGCGCCGCCAAGAAGGGCTACCGGATGAAGTCCGGGGTCGAGTGCGAGTACTTCCTGATCAACGACGACGGCACCGCGATCGCCGACCGGCGCGATACCCAGGCCAAGCCGTGCTACGACCAGGCGGCCCTGATGCGGCGCTACGACGTGATCAAGGAGATCTGCGATTCCATGATCGCGCTGGGCTGGAACCCCTATCAGAACGACCACGAGGACGCCAACGGCCAGTTCGAGATGAATTGGGACTACGACGACTGCCTGGTGACGGCCGACCGCCACGTCTTCTTCAAGTACATGGTCAAGGCGATTGCCGAGAAGCACGGCCTGCGCGCGACCTTCATGCCGAAGCCCTTTCCGCGGCTGACCGGCAGCGGCTGCCACGCGCACGTGTCGCTGTGGGACAAGACCGGAAAGAAGAACCTGTTCCACGACCCGAAGGGCGAGCTCGGCATGTCCAAGCTGGCCTACCAGTTCCTCGGCGGCGTCATGGAGACCGCCGATTCGATGGCGGCGGTGTTCAACCCGTCGGTCAACAGCTACAAGCGGATCGACGCCACGGTGACGCTGTCGGGCGCGACCTGGTCGCCCAACGCGATCAGCTATTCCGGCAACAACCGCACGCACATGATCCGCATCCCTGACGAGGGCCGCTTCGAGCTGCGCCTGATGGACGGCGCCGCCAACCCCTATCTCATGCAGGCCGGCGCCCTGGTCATGGGCCTCGACGGCATGGAGAACAAGCGCGACCCGGGGCCGCGCCTCGACGTCAACATGTACGAAGAGGGCTCGCGCATGAAGCGGATCAAGCGCCTGCCGCTCAACATGCTCGACGCGGTCCGCCTGTTCGACAAGAACAAGGTGATCCGCGCCGGCTTCGGCGACGAGCTGGTCGACAGCTACGTCAAGCTGAAGCTGCAGGAGTGGAAGAGCTACTCCACCACGCTGAGCCAGTGGGAGCGCGACAACACGCTCGACTGCTAGGGCGCACAGCGTTCCCCGAGACGATCGGCGGGGCCGGGCGCAAGCCGTCCGGCCCCGTTCGCGTTTCCGTGCGGCGGCGACGCCTCGACCGACGACGCCCGGCCGCGCGTCGTCACGCGTCGCTCGGTCCGATCCAAAAGAAGGGATTGTGGGCGACCTCCCAGAGGTACCCGTCCGGGTCCTTGAAGTAGCCCGAATATCCGCCCCACGACGTTTTCCGGGCCGACTTGGCGAGCGTGCCGCCGGCCGCGGCGGCCTGCGCCAGAACTTGGTCGACGTCGGCTTCCGAG
>Ga0210144_1000148_pt1 | contig 40255 bp, 46 predicted proteins | sample Muzzi_PWA_D2_FD_185532 | JGI IMG/M metagenome (GOLD analysis project Ga0210144, IMG submission 185532) | Wetland microbial communities from San Francisco Bay, California, USA, that impact long-term carbon sequestration - Muzzi_PWA_D2 (SPAdes) | ecosystem: Environmental > Aquatic > Marine >...
GGGCAACCCGGTCGAGCGCGCCGCGGAGGAGATCCACTGGGACGAGGCCGCCGCCGAGAAGGGCGGCTACGAGACCTTCATGCTGAAGGAGATCCACGAACAGGCCGACGCGGTCGCCGAAACGATCGCCGACCGGCTGCCCGGCGACGAGGGGGTCGACCTCTCCGAGGTCGAGCTGGAGGACTCCTTCCTGCGGGACCTGAAGCGGATCGTGGTCGTCGCCTGCGGCACCTCCTACCACGCCGGCCTGGTCGGCCGCTACGCGATCGAGGAGTGGGCGCGGGTCCCGGTCGAGATGGACATCGCCTCCGAGTACCGCTACCGCAACCCGGTGGTCGGGCCCGGCGACCTGGTGATCGGCATCACCCAGTCCGGCGAGACCGCCGACACGCTGGCGGCGATGCGGCTGGCCGGCGAGCGCGGCGCCAAGGTGCTGGCGATCACCAACGTGATGGGCAGCCAGGCGACCCGCGACGCCGACGCGGTCCTCTATACCCGCAGCGGCCTGGAGATCAGCGTCGCCGCGACCAAGACCTTCGTCGCGCAGGTCGCGGCGATGTACCTGATCGGGCTGAGGCTGGCCGAGCTGCGTGGCTCGCTGGAGGCGTCGCGGCTGGCCGAGCTGGTCGCCGAGATGAAGTCGCTCCCCTCGAAGGTCGAGGCGACCCTGGCCGGCTGCGAGGAGCGCGTGCGGGAGGTCTCCGCCGCCCATTTCGAGCAGCAGTTCTTCCTCTACCTCGGCCGCCACATCGGCCTGCCGGTCTGCCTCGAGGGGGCGCTGAAGCTGAAGGAGATCTCCTACATCCCGACCGACGCCTATGCGGCGGGCGAGATGAAGCACGGCCCGATCGCGCTGCTCGACGAGTCGACCCCGGTCGTCTGCGTGGCGACCGAGAGCCCGGTCCTCGACAAGGTGCTCTCCAACGTCGAAGAGGTGCGGGCGCGCGGCGCCGAGACGATCGCGATCGCGAGCGAGGGCGACGAGCGGGTCGCCGAGGTCGCCGACCAGACGATCGAGGTGGCGCGCAGCGACTGGATCCTGCAGCCGATCCTGGCGGTCCTGCCGCTGCAGCTGCTCGCCTACGATATCGCCCGTGCCCGCGGCCTCAACGTCGACCAGCCCCGAAACCTGGCCAAGACGGTGACGGTCGAGTAGGGGCCTATCCCGCCAGGGATCGCACCCCTGGATACGGCCCAGGACACGGCGCGGATGCGGCCCCGTCGCGTATCCCACATGGCGCTGCCATGCGGAATCCGCGCCGTGACCGCCCCGCTTGGGTGGTCGCCGCGCTCGGCGCCCTCGTCCTCCTGATCGTCGGTTGTGGCGGCTCTTCGGCCCCCGACGTGGCCGACCTGGCGCCCCCGGGCTCGCCGGTCTTCGTCGAAGGCGCGGTGCGTCCCAGCGGCGAACTGAAGGAAGACACCGACGCGGTCGCCATGCGGATCGCCGGGATCGACAACCTGGGCGACTTCGTCGTCTCCGAACTCGAAAGCTCGGCGCAGGCCGACGGCGAACCGTTCGACTACGAAAAGGAAGTCGAGCCGTGGCTGGGCGAGAGGGCCGGCGTCTTCTTCGAGAGGCTCGAGGGCGGAGACCTCTCCAGCCCGGGCGTGATCGTCGAGTCGACCGATACGAGCGCGACGCAGGAATTCATCGACACCCAGGTCAAGTCCAGCAAGGTTCCCTACGAGGAATCCTCCTACGAAGGCGTCGAGTTCGAGGTCGGCGGCGAAGACGGGAACGCGATCGGGGTGATCGGCGACTTCCTCGCGGTCGGCGGTGACGAACGGGTCTTCAAGCAGATGGTCGACGCCTCGAACGGCGACTCGCTGGCCGGCGAAGACCGCTTCGCCACGGCGATCTCGGCGGCCTCCGACGGCAGCCTCGCCGACGTCTACGTCGACGTCGGTGGCCTGATCGAGCAGGCGGGCGGGGAAATCGACCCGCAGGCTCGCCAGATCCTCCAGAACGCCGGCATCGACCCGAGCGAAGCCACCGCGGTGGCCAGCGTCATCCCCGGCTCCGACCAGGTCGAAGTAGAGCTCAGCAGCGAGCTCGCCGGCCAGAAGCCGCCCAGCGGCGACGCCTCGGCGCTGCTCGGCTCGCTGCCGTCGAGCTCGTTCGCCGCTATCGCGGTCTCCGGCTTCGGCGAACAGCTCAACGAAGCGATCGACAGCCTCGACGAAGAAGGCGTCCCGGGCACGATCCCGCCGCACCAGCTGAAGAAGGGGCTGAAGGAAGCCGGGATCGACCTCGAAGGAATCGCCGGCTCGCTCGAAGACGCCGCCGTCTTCGCCGTCGGCAACAGCGAACGCAGCCTCGGCGGCGCCCTGGTGCTGACCAACAGCGGCTCCAAGGCGACCGAAGCGGTTGCCAATATCGGCCAGTTGCTGCGCAGCGTTCAGGTCCAGGGGGTCACTGCGCTGAAGGGCGGCAACAGCGGCTTCACGATCCGCAGCCCCGAACTCGGCAGCAAGCCGCTCGTCGTCGCCGCCAAGCAGGGGCGGGTGGCGATCGGCTACGGCCTGCCCCCGACCCTGCTGGCGCTCAAGCAGCCCTCCGGCAAGACGCTCTCCGACAACCCGGCCTACAAGGAAGCGGTATCCGCGCTGCGTGACACGTCGATCGGCGGCTTCGTCGACGGCCCCGCGGCGCTGAAGCTGGCCGAAGCGCTGATTCCGAAGTCCGACCAGGGCTTCCAGGAAGCGAAGCGGTTCCTGAAGAGCATCGCCTACCTGGCGATCGGGACGGGCAGCCAGGACGAGCTGGCGACGGCCAAGGTCATCGTTGGCCTGAAGTAGGGCCCGCCCGAGAGGCGGCTAGGCTGAGCCCGCAATGGAGCCATGGCTGAGCCCCCTGTACGACGCGCAAGGAATGCAGGCGATTGATCGCTGGGCGATCGAGGAGGTCGGGGTGCCCTCGCTGGAGCTGATGGAGAGCGCCGGGCGGGCGGTCGCCGGGGCAGTGGCCGAGCGGGCGCCCGACGGGCCGGTGCGGGTCGTCTGCGGGAAGGGGAACAACGCGGGTGACGGGTTGGTGGCTGCGAGGCACCTGGCCGAGATGGGGTTCGAGGTGGAGGCGCTGCTGCTCTGGCCGGCGGAGGAGCTGAGCGGGGACGCGAAGGCGAACCTGGAGCGGTTCGAGGCCGAGCACGTAGAGGGGGGGCTGGGGCCTCGGCTGGCGAATTCGGGGGCGGTCGTCGACGCGATCTTCGGGACCGGGTTCTCGGGGGAGCCCCGGGAGCCGGCCCTGGCCGCGATCGAGGCGATCGGCGGCTGCGGGGCGCCGGTCGTCGCCTGCGACGTCGCCTCGGGGGTCGATGCGTCGAGCGGAGAGGTCGCGGGAGCCGCGGTCGAGGCCGACTTCACGGTCAGCTTCCACGCCGCCAAGCTGGGCCACCGGATCGCCCCCGGCAAGTGGCACACCGGCGAGCTGCGGGTGGCGCCGATCGGGATCCCCGAGGGCGCCCCGGGCGAGCCGGCGGCGGGCGTCATCGACCCCTCGGTGCTGGAGCTGGCGCCGCGCCGCGGCGCTCGCTCGACCAAGTTCAGCTCCGGCCAGGTCACGGTGGCGGGCGGCTCGCGGGGGCTGACCGGCGCGGTGCAGATGTCCTCGCGGGCGGCGATCCGGGCCGGGGCCGGCTATGCGACCGTCGTCGTGCCGGCCGACCTCGAGCCGATCTTCGAGGCGGGCCAGCCCGAGGTGATGTCGGTCGGCTGCCCGGGCGGCGACGGCTGCCTCGCTCCCGCCTCCGCCAAGCCGCTGCTGCGCGCCTTCGAGCGCGCCGCCGCCGGGGCGCTCGGCCCCGGCCTGGGTCGCGACCCCGGCTCGGTCGAATTGGCCCGCGAGGTGCTGCCGGCGATCGAGGCGCCGTTGGTGCTCGACGCCGACGGGCTCAACGCCTTCGCCGGCGAGCTGGGGCGGATCGCCGCCCGCCGGGCGCCGACCGTCCTCACCCCGCACGCCGGCGAGCTGGGGCGGCTGCTCGGCCGCTCCCCCGACCAGGTCTCCGCGCACCGGCTCGCCGCGGCGCGGGAGGCGGCCGGCGCCGCGGGCGCGGTGCTGGTGCTGAAGGGAGACGACACGATCGTCGTCGCCGGCCAGCGGGTCGCGGTCAACGCCGTCCCGGCCCCCGGCCTTGCCACCGCCGGCACCGGCGACGTGCTTTCGGGGATGACGGCGGCGCTGCTGGCCCGCGGGCTCGAGCCGTTCGCCGCCGCCTGCGCCGCGGTGCTCGCTCACGCTCGCGCCGGCCGCGACGCCGCCGCCCGGGTCGGCGCGGCCGAGTCGGTGGTAGCGACCGACGTGATCGACTCGATCCCCGCGGGCCTGCAGGTCGAATAACCTCGTGGCTGCACGATGAAGACCGCCGCCGAGATCATGGACGCAAAGGTGCCGGCTGTCTCCCCCGACGCCGACGCCCGCAACGCGATCGAGCTGCTCGCCAGGACCGACAAGGGCGCGATCCCGGTGATCGACGCCGAACGCCATGTGGTCGGGATCGTCAGCGAGTCGGACCTGATCCTCAGCGACGAGGAGTCGGAACTGCACCTGCCGCACTACCTCAACATCATGGGCGGCATCGTCTTCGTGGGCTCGATGAAGGGGTTCGAGAAGCGGCTCGAGAAGGCGTTCGCGACCAAGGTGTCGCAGTTGATGAGCGTCGACCCGGTCGTCGTCGGCAGCGGCGACGACGCCGACACCGTGGCGAGGACGATCGCCGAGAAGCACCACAATCACCTCCCCGTGGTCGACGGCGAGGGCCGCCTCGCGGGCATGGTCACGCGGGCCGACGCGCTGGCCGCGCTAGTGGAGTAGCTGTGCAGCGGGCGGTTGCCCGGATCGACCTCGGCGCGGTGCGGAGCAACTGCGCCCGGCTGAAGGCCGAGCTGGGGGAGGGCCCGGAGCTGTGCGCGGTGGTCAAGGCCGACGGCTACGGGCACGGGGCCGACCGCTGTGCCGAGGCGGCGTTGGCGGGCGGCGCGACCAGGCTGGCGGTGGCGACCGCGAGCGAGGCGGAGGCGATCGGCAGGCGCCTGCCCCACGTCCCCCTGCTGACCATGGGAGCGCTCACCCCGGCGGAGCTGGATACGGCGCTCGCGGCCGGTTCGGAGATCGCGGTCTGGACGCGGGGCTTCCTCGAGCTGGTCGCCGAGCGAGCCAGGGCGCAGGGGCGGCCGGCCCGCGTCCACGTCAAGCACGACAGCGGCATGGGGCGGCTCGGCAGCCGCGCCCCGGAGGAGGTGATCGGACTGCTGCATGCGTGCGCCGCGAGCCCCGACCTCGAGCCGGCCGGCGTCTGGACCCACCTGGCGACCGCCGACGAACCGGACTCGGCCTTCTTCGCCGAGCAGCTCGATCGCTTCGATCGGGTGGCCGCGATGGCGCGGGCGGAGCTCCCCGGGGTAACCGTCCACGCCGCCAACAGCGCCGCCGTCTTCCGCGACCGCCGCTCCCACTTCGACATGGCCCGCTGCGGCATCGCCGTCTACGGCCTCGACCCCTTCCAGGCCGACCCGGCCGAGTGCGGGCTGCGCCCGGCCCTCTCGCTGCGCTCCTACGTCGCGGACGTGAAGCGATTCGAGCCGGGCGACAGCGCCGGCTACGGGCAGACCTGGCGGGCCGAGCGGAGCACCTGCGTCGGCGTGCTGCCGCTCGGCTACGGCGACGGGGTGCGGCGCGGCCTTTCAAACAACGCCGAGGTGCTGGTGCGTGGCCGCCGCCGCCCCCTGGTCGGCACCGTCTCGATGGACAACGTGACGATCGACCTCGGTCCCGACACCGAGGTCGAGCCCGGCGACGAGACCGTCCTGATCGGCTCGCAGGGGGGCGAGGAGATCCGTGCCGAGGAGCTGGCCGCCCGGCTCGGCACGATCAACTACGAGGTCACCTGCGGGATCTCGGCCCGCGTCCCGAGGGAAGAAGGGTGAGCCTGGTCGAGCGCCTCGCCGCGGCGCCGCTGGTCGGCTTGGTGCGGCGGGCGCTCGAGCGCGGTCCGAAGGTCTGGATCGCCGGCGGCGCGGTGCGCGACGCGGCGCTGGATCAGGAGGTGACAGACCTCGACCTGGCCGTGGCCGGCGATCCGGCCGCGGCGGCGAGGGCGGTTGCCGACGCGGGGGACGGTCACGCCTTCGAGCTCTCGGCGGAGTTCGCGACCTGGCGGGCTGTCGCCCCCGACCTCTCCTGGCAGGTCGACGCCACGGCGCTGCGCGGCGAGACGATCGAGGCCGACCTGGCGGCGCGCGACTTCACGCTGGGGGCGATCGCCGTGCCGCTCGAGGGCGGCGAGCCGCTCGACCCCTTCGGCGGCCTCGCCGACCTCGAACGGCGGCTGCTGCGGGTGGTCGGCGAGGCCAGCTTCGCGGCCGACCCGCTGCGACTGCTGCGCGCCGCCCGCATCGCCGCCGACCTGGGGCTGGAGGTCGACCCCGGCACGGTTGCGCTGGCGCGCTCCGAAGCGGCGGTCGCCGCCGAGGCGGCCGGCGAGCGGCAGCTCGCCGAGCTGCGCCGCCTGCTCGGCGGCCCCGACCCGCTGCGCGGCCTGGCGCTGCTCGACGAGCTGGGCCTGACCGCGGTGGTCCTGCCCGAGGTGGAGGCGCTGCGGGGGGTCGAACAGGGGCCCAACCACCACCTCGACGTGCACGGCCACACCCTGGCCGTGCTGGAGCGCACGCTCGAGGTCGAGAGCGAGCTGCAGCGCTTCGCCGGCGAGCGCGCCGGCGAAGCGCGCGAGCTGCTCGACGAGCCGCTGGCCGACGAGATGAGCCGCGGCACCGCGCTTCGCTTCGGCGCCCTCCTGCACGACGTCGGCAAGCCGGCGACCCGCGCCGAGCGCGAGGGCTACGTCACCTTCATCGGCCACGACGGTGACGGTGCGGAGATCGTCGGCGGGATCTGCCGCCGGCTGCGCGCCAGCCGGCGGCTGACCGGCCACCTGCGCGCGCTCACCCTCCATCACCTGCGCCTCGGCTTCCTCGTCCACGAGGCGCCGCTGCCGGCCCGCCGCGTCCACGAGTACCTACGGGCCACCGAGCCGGTCGCCGCCGACGTCACCCTGCTCACCGTCGCCGACCGGCTCTCGGCTCGCGGCAGCGGCCCGTTCGCGACCGAGGGGGCGATCGACGCCCACCTGCGCCTCGCCCGGGAGATGCTCGCCGCGGCGCTCGACTGGCGCCGCGACGGCCCCCCGGAGCCGCTGCTGCGCGGTGACGAGCTGGCCGCCGAGCTGGGGCTCGAGCCCGGCCCCGAAGTGGGAGAGCTGCTGGAGGAGTTGGAGGCGGCCCAGTACGCGGGCGAGGTGAGCAGCCGCGAGGAGGCGCTGGAGCGGGCCCACCGGGTGCGCGGCTGACCCGGTACGCTCCCGGCCGCATGGCCAAAGAGGAGAAGATCGAGATGGAGGGCGAGATCACCGAAGCCCTCCCGAACACGATGTTCCGCGTCAAGCTCGACAACGGCCACGAGGTGCTCGGCCACATCTCCGGCAAGATGCGCCGCCACTACATCCGCATCCTCCCCGGCGACCGGGTGAAGATCGAGCTGTCGCCGTACGACCTCGACCGCGGCCGGATCACCTACCGCTACAAATAGGATGGCGCTGGGCGAGCGGGGACGCAGTCCGCTGACCCCCCGCAGCACGGCCGAGGGCGCATGCGCGCTGCGAGCGGCCGGAGCGCTGGAGGAGGATCCGGCGGTGCGCTGCCCGGACGGCATGGCCGCCGCCTTTCTCGGCGGCTTCAACGTAAGCACGCTCGCCAAGCGCCGGCTCACCCGGCGCCTGTTCCTGCGCGCGGCGAATCGCACCGTTCCCGGGGCCTATGGCTACGAGATCGTGCGGGCAAAGTTCATCGACGAGATCGTGATCAGCGAGGTAGGCACCGGCGTCGACGAGCTGGTGCTGCTCGGCTCCGGGCTGGACTCGCGGCCCTACCGGCTGGCCGACCGCCTCGGCGGGGTGCGCGTGATCGAGGTGGACCATCCCGCCAGCCTCGCCTCGAAGCGCGACCGCCTGCGAAAGTTGCTCGGGCACGAGCCCGGCCACGTGACCTACGCGGCCGTGGACTTCACTCGCGACAATCTGGATGCGGCGCTTGCCGCCGCCGGTCACGAGCGTTCGGCGGCGACGCTGTTCGTCTGGTCGGGCGTGAGCATGTACTTGCCGGGCGAGGCTGTGGCGGACGTGCTGTCCTGGGTCGGCGGGCACCGCGATCCCCGCACTTCGATTGTCTTCGACGCAATATGGGCGGATGCGCTCGACGGCTCACGCGAGTACTACGGAGCGGCCGAGCTTCGCGACAGCGTCGCCGAGAAAGCGGACGAGCCGCTGCGGTGGGGCGTGCCCGAGGATCGTGTTGAGGAGGTCCTCTCGGGCTTCGGCCTGCGGGCCGAGCGGGTCCTCGGCGAGGAGGAGGGGCGCGCTACCTACCTCCGCCGCTCCGATGGCACGCTGCACGATCGCCCCTACGGCTTCGGCGCCCTGATCCACGCCCGCGGCGGCTCATAGGCTCGCCCGGCCAGCAGCTCGCCGAAGGCACACTCCAACCTCTCGACGGCGATCGCCCTCGCCGCCTGCTAGGCCTCTGTCGTCTCGGCCTCCGCGAGCGGCGGTCGCGACTCCACCCAGCGGCGCCCGTTGGCCCGCTCCAGCGCCTCGGCGGCGTCGAGCAGCAGCTCGTCGCGGCCCCAGCCGCCCTGCAGCTGCAGGGCGATCGGCAGCCGCTCGGCGCTCAGCCCCACCGGGACGCTGATCGCCGGGGCGCCAGTCAGATTGGCGAGCCCGGAGCCGCGCACGTTGGCCTGGTCGGCGGTGAGCGTGCCGGAGGGCAGCTCGACCAGGGGCGCCTCGAGCGGCGGCGCCGGGGCGGGGACGGTCGGCCAGGCGAGCACGTCGACCTGCTCGAAGAGGGCGGCGAGGCGCCGCCGCATCATCGTGCGCACCCGGCTCGCCTGGACGGTGGCGGCGGCGGGCAGCAGCATCCGGTACTTGAGGGTGCCGCGGGCCACCGGGCTGATCTCGGGGTGCAGCCGGTTGAGCCGCTCCGGCGTCGTGCCGCCGAGGCTCTCGCCGTTGATCACGAGGATCGCGGCCAGCGCCGCCGCCTCCAGGTCTGGCAGCCAGACCTCGTGGATCTCGCCACCGGTCTCGGTGCGCAGCGTCTCGATCGCCGCCTCGCAGGCATCGCGCACCGCCGGCGTCACGTCCTCGGAGACCGCGTCGCGGACGACGCCGATCCGCAGCCCGGCGGCATCGCCGGCGGTCAGCTCCTCGCCGCACAGCACCGAGCCCAGCAGGCGGCAGTCGGCGGCATCGGCGCAGAGCGGCCCGGAGACGATCGTGGTCGTGACCGGGGCCATGTGGTGACCCTCCATGGCCGAGCGGCCGAAGGTCGGCTTGAGGCCGGTCAGGCCGCAGTAGGCGGCGGGGAAGCGGACCGAGCCGACGCCGTCGGCGCCGACCGCGCCGCCGACCAGCCGCGCCGCGACCGAGGCCGCCGGGCCGCTCGAGGAGCCACCCGGGCAGCGTTCGGTGTCCCAGGGGTTGCGGCAGGGGCCGTAGTGGGAGACGGCGCCGGTGCTGCCGGCGCCCAGCTCGTGCATGTTGCCGACCCCGACGATCGTCGCGCCGGCGTCGCGCAGGGCGCGGTAGGGGCCGGACTCGCCGGGCGCGGTGGGCGCCATCAGCTCGGCGGCGCCGAAGCGCTGCGCCCGCCAGGGCAGCGGCCACTCGTCCTTGATCACCACCGGCACGCCATGCAGCGGCCCGTCGGGCGCCGCCGCGACCATCTCGCGCGAGCGCTCGGGGAAGGTCTCGGCCACCGCGTTGAGGGCCGGGTTGCGCGCCTCGATCCGCGCCAGCGCCGCCTCGAGCAGCTCGGACGGGCTGACCTCGCCGGCGGCGACGGCCGCCGCCTGGTCGCGCAGGTTGAGGTCGAGCTCCGCGCTCACTGTGGCGCCTTGGAGAGGTCGGAGCAGCGCTCCGGCTCGACCTCGCTCGTGTCGAGCGCCAGCAGCCCGACGATCGCGGGCCAGAAGAACCTGTGCACGGCGGCGATCACCGCGAGGTCGGTCTCGTCGACGTCGATCCCCAGCGAGGCCAGGCCCGCCGGGATGAACTCGTCTGCCGGAGCGGCGCTCTCCATTTGGCGGCAACCTTACTGACTGCGAGTGGCCGCGATCCTGCACGAGCGGCGGAGGAGCGCGCCGCAGCGCGCCGAACGGCAGTATCCGGGGCCGCAACCCTGTCAAGAGGCCCGGGTTGTCCCTTGAGACCTTGCTGAGAGCAGCCGAAAACCGAATCTTCCGCCGGCGCGCCCCGATTGCGCTGGGCTTCGCCTCTGCGCTCGCGCTGCTGGTCGTCGCCGCCTGGCCGGGCGCCGCCGACTCGGCGCCGGCCCGCGTCGTCGTGCTCGGCCAGACCGATTCGACCCCGCGGCCCTCCTGTCCGGGCAAAATCGTCAACAACGTCGAGGTCGTCCCCTGCCGGGTCGAGGGGCACGTGACCGGCTTCCAGGCGATCGCCGGCGGCGTCCCCCGTCCCTACGAGGTGCCCTTCGACGGCAAGATCGTCGCCTGGTCGATCACCCTGGCCCGGCCCTCGCGCACGGACACGGCGAAAACGACCGACGAGGTCAGCTTCTTCAATGAATTCCTCGGCAAGCCCTCGCGGGCGCGGATCGGCGTCCTGCGCCCGGTCGAAGGCACGAAGCCGCCCAAGTACACGCTGGTCCGCCAGAGCCCGCTGCAGACGCTCAACCGCTATTTCGGCAGCACCGCGATCTTCGCCCTCGACCACCCGCTCAGCGTGCTGAAAGGCCAGGTCGTAGCCCTGACGATCCCGACCTGGGCGCCGATGTTCGCCTTCAACGTCTCCGACGAAAACACCTGGCGCGGCAGCCGCCTGCCCAAACACTGCTCCTCGAAGCAAGACATCCAGGGCGGCCACCCCCAGCAGGGCGTCGGCAAGACCAAGACCTACGGCTGCTACTACTCGAACGCCCGCTTGCTCTACACCGCCACGGTCGTCAAGAAGCCCTAACGCCGTCTGACCAAGCAGACCAAGGACGCAGGGAGCGAGGGGAGGGGAGCGCACTATTTAGTGCGTGACCCGATCCGAGCGACTGAGGACGCCGGTATGCGCTGGCCAGACGGCGTTAGAGCGCGCTCTGGCGTAGGCCGCAGTGGGGGCAGTCGCTTACGTCGAGGCCGATCAGCTGGTCGCAGCGGCGGCAGGCGCGGAGGTTCTCGGGGCTGCGCGGCAGCTCCGAGGCGGAGGGGGCGAGCGGCAGCACCATCGCCACCGGCTCCATCTCCTCGCCGGTCTCGCGGTCGAGGTAGACCTCGCCCGGCTCGGCGTGGGCGAGCGCCTCGCGGCCGGAGGCCGGCGCCCGCATCCGGTAGAGCTGCCGCTGGTTCACGAGCCGGCACAATAGTGGACCCACCTCCCTGAGCGACGCGTCCGGAGTTGACCCCGCTATAGGGAGGACAAAGTCGGCAGGGCCGTCCAACTATGCGCGTTCTCCTCTTTCACGGCTACATGCTGCGCGGCACCGGCAGCAACATCTACACCGCCAACCTGGCCCGCGCGCTCGCGCACCTGGGCCACCAGGTCCACCTGCTTTGCCAGGACCGCCAGGTGCGGATCGAGGGCGTCGAGATCCACAACCCGGACATCCACGGCCTGCTCCCGGTCTACGTCAAGGATCCCTACGAGGGATTCGAGGTGAAGGCGTTCCCGGAGCTGAGCGACCCCGAGCTGGATCGCTACCTCGACGCCAACGTCTCGGCGGTCCGGCGGCTCGCCGACGCCGTCGGCCGCTTCGACGCCGCCCTGGCCGGCCACCTGATCACGGGGCCGGCGGTCCTCGCCCGCGCCGAGATCGGCGACTTCGCGGCCAAGGTCCACGGATCGGCGCTCGAGTACACGGTCAAGCCGCATCCCCGCTTCCTGCCCTACGCCGAAGAGGGCATGCGCGCCGCGAGCTGCGTCCTGGTCGGCTCGCGGCACACGGCCGAGTCGCTCTGGACTGCACTCCCGAACGTCGCCGATCTGCCAGACAAGACGCGCCTTGGACCCCCTGGCGTAGACACGGAGGCGTTCCGGCCGCGGGTCCTGTCGCGGGGAGGGGTGCCCGGCGCGGCGCTGGGTTTTTCGCCAGCTGCCGGTGGGCCTCTCGATGGTGGGCGGGGCGAAAAGCAGGACGCCGCGCCCCGCCGGGCACCCCTCCCCACGCCACCCGCGGGCGAGGCGTCCAGGGTCGTGTTCGTGGGGAAGTTGATCGTCTCGAAGGGCGTTGACCTGCTGATTGCCGCGTGGCCCCTTGTCAAGCAGCGCAACCCGGAGGCGGCGCTACAGATCGCTGGGTACGGGGCGTACGAAGGCGGCTTGAGGAGGCTTTTAGCTGCATTGGACCGCGGAGATCTGGACGAGGCGCGAGAGGTGGCGGGGCTGGGGTGGGCTCTAGAGGGCGGTTCCGCGGAACCGCTCTCGATCCTCAGTGCCTTCTTGGACGATCCGCCCGAGGGGTACGCGGATGCGGCACGGAGCATGGCGGGATCGGTGGAGCTCGTCGGGCGGCTGGAGCACGACGAGGTCGCCGAGCTGCTGCCCGGCGCCGAGGCGCTGGTCATGCCGAGCACCTTTCCCGAGGCGTTCGGGATGGTCGCCGCGGAGGCCGCGGCCTGCGGGGTCCTGCCGGTGTCGGCCGGGCATTCGGGGATGCGCGAGGTGTCGCGGCAGCTTGCCGCGGCGCTGCCGGACGAGGTCGCGGGGCTGGTCTCCTTCCCGGTGGGGCCGGGCGCCGTCGAGGCGATCGCCGATCACCTGAACCGCTGGCTGGCGCTGCCCGAGGGGGAGCGGTCGGCGGCGCGCGAGAGGCTGGTCGAGACGGCTCGGCGGCTCTGGAGCTGGGAGGGCGTGGCGCGTGGTGTGATGGCCGCGTCGGCGGGCAGGCGGGGAGAGCTGCCGGCGCCGGAGTAGAAAGTGCCGAGCGTCATTTGGGCGTGGAATCCTCCCGCCGCCGCTTCAATAGAATCCCCGCCCGCCGATGAACGGCCGCCTGCCGATAGCAAAGATGCTCGCCGCCACGGTCGCGCTCACCGCAGCGATCTCGGCGGTGATGCTGTCGATCAACTGGAACGGCCAGCAGGCCTCGACCGCGGCGCCGAAGATCGACGATCTGCTCAACATCATGATCGTCCTCTCGTCCTTCGTCTTCGCGCTGGTCATGGTGATGCTGTTCTACGCGCTGTGGAAGTACAAGGCCAAACCCGGCGACGAGTCCGACGGCGAGCCGATCCACGGCAACACGAGGCTCGAGGTCGCCTGGACGCTGATCCCGACGATCATCGTGCTGTTCGCCGCCGGCTACAGCTGGGTGGTGCTGGACGAAATCGAATCGAAGGACGCGAACCCGCTCACCGTCGACGTCTTCTCCCAGCAGTTCGCCTGGAGCTTCGGCTACCCGGGCAAGGGCAACGTCTGGTCGCAGGGCGAGCTGCACGTGCCGCTCGGCCGCCAGGTCCAGTTCAAAATGCACTCCCAGGACGTCATCCACTCCTTCTGGGTGCCCGAGTGGCGGATCAAGAAAGACAACGTCCCCGGGATCACGACGACCGCGATCGTCACCCCGGACAGGGCGGGCACCTACCAGCTGATCTGCACCGAGCTCTGCGGCTTCGGCCACGCCGCGATGCGGGCCAAGGTCGTGGTCGAGCCGCCGGCGCAGTTCCGCAAGTGGGTCGCCGGCGTGAAGGAGAAGGTGCCGCCCCCCTACATGGAGTCGATCCGCCAGGACACGGAAACCAACCCGGTCCAGCCCGTCGGCGCGGGCGGGGCATAATGGAGGGCAGGGACTGATGGTGGCAGCGATCAAGCGACCGGGATGGATTCGAGGTGCGCTCGGCCTCGTGGCGGCGGCGGCCTTCGGCTTCGGCCTGGTCGTCGTGCTGCGCGCGATCTCCGGCCTGCCGGCCTTCCAGACGGAGCAGACCGGCTACCCGCAGGTCGTCGTGCCGCTGATCACCGGCCCGCTCGGCTTCCTCGCCGGCTTCGGCTGCTTCGACTACTGGCTGCGCTGGGCCGCCGGGATGCCGACGATCCCGGAGGACCACTCCCAGCACGGCGCCAGGAGCTGGCGCGACTACCTCCGCTTCAACACCGATCACAAGGTAATCGGCATCCAGTACATCTGCACGAACTTCTTCTTCTTCTTCGTCAGCGGCCTGATGGCGATGCTGATCCGCGCCGAGCTGGCGCAGCCCGGCACCCAGGTGGTCGACGCCGCCACCTTCAACGGCCTCTTCTCGGCCCACGCGGCGATCATGATCTTCGTCTTCATCGTCCCGGTGTTCGCCGGGATCGCCAACTACGTGCTGCCGTTGATGATCGGCGCCCCGGACATGGCCTTTCCGCGCCTCAACGCGCTCAGCTTCTGGATGCTGCCGATCGCCGGCCTGCTCTTCGTCGGCAGCTTCCTCGCCCCCGGCGGCGCCTTCGACGCCGGCTGGACCGGCTACGCGCCGCTCTCCACCGGGGCGCCGCTCGGGCAGTCGTTCTTCAACCTCGGCGTCCAGTTCGCCGGGGCCTCATCGATTGCCACCGCGCTCAACTTCCTGGTCACGATCATCACGATGCGCTCCCCGGGGATGACCTTCTGGCGGATGCCGCTGCTGGTCTGGGCCAACCTCTCGACCTCGCTGCTGGTCGTCGCCGCGACCCCGTTCATCGCCGGCGCTCAGTTCATGGTCCTCCTCGATCGCGTCCTTAGCACCCAGTTCTTCCAGTTCGCCGGCGGCGGCGACGTGATCAGCTACCAGCACATCTTCTGGTTCTACTCGCACCCCGCCGTCTACATCATGATGCTGCCCGGCTTCGGGATCATCTCCGAGGTGATCTCGACCCACGCCCGAAAACCGATCTTCGGATACCGGCTGATGGCGCTGGCGCTGATCGGGATCGTCGTGCTCAGCTACTCGGTCTGGGCGCACCACATGTTCGTCGCCGGCATGTTCAGCTGGCTGCGGGTGCCGATGATGATCACCACGCTGCTGATCGCGGTGCCGACCGGGATCAAGATCTTCTCCTGGCTGGGGACGCTGTACTTCGGCAAGATCCACACCTACTCGACCGCGATGCTGTTCGCGCTCGCCTTCATCGTCACCTTCACGGTCGGCGGGATCAGCGGCGTGATGCTGGGCATGGTGCCGCTCGACATCCACGTCTCCGACACCTACTTCATCGTCGCCCACATCCACTTCGTGCTGTTCGGCGGCTCGGTGTTCACGATCTTCGCCGGCATCTACCACTGGTTCCCGAAGATGACCGGGCGGATGTACGACGAGAAGCTCGGTCGGGTCCACTTCTGGGGCACCGTGGTCGGCACCTGGGGCACCTTCCTGCCGATGCACTGGGTCGGGATGGACGGCATGCCGCGCCGCGTCGCCGACTACGCCGCCCAGTTCGGCGACTGGAACCTGCTGATCAGCGTCTTCGCCTTCATCCTCGGCGCCGTGCAGCTCGTCTTCCTCTACAACATGGTCGTCAGCTGGCGCTTCGGGCCGCGCGCCGAAGCCAATCCCTGGCGGGCGAACTCGATCGAGTGGCAGGTCTCCTCGCCGCCGCCGATCTTCAACTTCGACGAGATCCCGCGGGTCGTCGGCGGGCCCTACGAGTTCGGCGTCCCCGGCGCCCGGCACGCGATCATGGCCGGCGAAGGCGCCGAGGTGCCGCAGCCAGAGCCGACCGTGGCGGGGACGCCATGACCGCGGAGGCCGGGGACAGCCGCCCGCTGCTGGTCTTCCTCAACGAGGTCGCCGGCGGGCGCAAGCTGCTTCAGGCGGTCGCCGAGCGGGCCGAGCGGGCCCCGTTCGTCGCCGTCGCGGCGCCGCAGAACCAGCCGACGGTCGGCCAGCTGATCGACTCGGGCGAGCTGCGCGAGGCGGCTCGCGCCCGGGTGGAGGTGACGATGTCGATCCTCTCCGAGTACGGGGTGGAGTCGGTCGGCGAGGTGATGGACCGCGATCCGGCGCTCGCCCTCGACGACGCGGTGCGCGCCCACGAGCCCGGCGAGGTGCTGCTCTCCTGCCTGTACGAGACCCGCTTCGGCCTCACCCGCAAGGACCTGGTCGAGTGGGCGCGGTCCCGCTTCGAGCCCGAGGTCGCGGTCACCCACATCCCGGTGCGGATCGAAGACGACTCGATCCGCTGGGACGTGACCCACACCCTGGTCGTCGCCACCCAGACGGTGGCCACCCCGGACCTGGTCAGGCGCCTGAAGGAACGGGCCGGCGAGCGCCCGCATCGCTACACGGTCGTCTGCCCACGAGCCGAGGGCGTCTCCGAGCAGCAGATCGTCCGCGATCTCGCCTCGACCCTGGCCGAGCTGTATCGGGCCGACATCGACGCGACCGGGCAGCCGATGAGCCCCGACCCGTTCCATGCCGTGCAGAACGCGATCGAGCACTACCGGATCGACGACGTGCTGATCTCCACCTTCGCCGGCGAGGGCTCGCGCTGGCTCGACGAGGACCTGGTCGGCCGCACCCGCGAGATCACCGACAAGCAGGTCGAGCACCTCGAGGTGGGCCGCCCGGCGGAGGCCATCGCCGCCGCCGTCGCCGAGGGGGAGGGGGAGGTGCACTGATGGAGAGCGCCACCGTCGCGCTCGGCCACGGCCACGAAGAGCACCACGGGCCGCCCGAGGCGAACCAGAGCTCCCGGATCGACCGGCAGACGCTCGGGATCCTGCTCTTCATCGTCTCCGAGGTGATGCTGTTCGGCGCCTTCTTCGCCGCCTACTTCTTCATCCGGGTGGTCGTGGACCCGCCGGCCTGGCCGCCGAGCCCCTACGAGCTGCCGGTCGCGGTGGCCGGCGTCAACACCGCGATTCTCGTCTCCTCGAGCTTCACGATCCACTACGCGCTGGAGTCGATCCGACGCGGCAACCGCGGCGGGCTGAAACTCGGCCTGGTGCTGACCTGGATGCTCGGCGCGACCTTCCTCTTCATCCAGATCAACGAGTTCGCGCACATCGGCTTCAGCGCCCGCGACCTCGCCTTCGGCTCGATCTTCTACGGCCTCACCGGCCTGCACGGCGCTCACGTCTTCGTCGGGCTGGCGCTGCTCAGCTTCGCCACGATCCGCGCCTTCCGCGGCCACTTCGGCCCCGAGGCGAAGAGCCACCTCGGCGTCGAGGTGCCGGGCATCTACTGGCACTTCGTCGACATAATGTGGCTGATCGTCTACACGACGGTCTACATCCTCTAGAACCGCTCTGGCAAGCCGACTCCGCGAAGCCACCCTCAGCGGTGCGCCAGTCAGGCAGATCCACGACATCACATCACGAGCGCTTCGGGTTCTTGAAGCCCCTCAATAGCTCGCTGCTGTACGGGATCTGAAGGTGAGCTTGGAGCATCCCCGGCGACTGCATCCGGTTCGCGCCGACTAAGGGCCTATCCCGGTAGGGATCGCACCCCTGGATACGGCCCAGGACACGGCGCGGATTCGGCCCCGTCGCGACTCCCACATGGCTCTGCCATGCGGAATCCGCGCCGTGACCGCCCCGCTTGGTCCTGGACCGTCCCAGGGGCACGCCCCTAACGGGATAGGCCCTAACAGGCCGACGAGGCCGAGCGCCGCCGCCGCGGTGAGGGTTGAGGCTCCCCGGCTGGGCCTGCTAGCCGCTCAATCGTCTATGGGCGATCTGGTAGACGGTTTCGGAATGGGAGTCCGGCGGGTGGCGGCGGACGCCGAAAGCCAGGTAGCGGAGCGCTATTTGACGGTCGACCACGTCAGGCCGGAAGACCATGCCGAAGCGTCCGGCTGGGGGCGGCAGGTAGACCTTGAAGCAACGCTCCAGGTCAGTCCCGTCTCGGGCTTCGGCCTCGCAGGGGCGCAGCTCATGACGGGCGACGCCGTGGCTCTCGTATTCTTTGCGTGCCTCCTCCGCTGCTTGCTGACCCGCCAAACTGGAGCGCGCGAGGTCAGCCTCCCACCACTCCTCATCGAATCGCGCCGGAAGGCGCAGCTCCTTGTCGGCCACGTTTTACCCCTCGCCGTCCGGGGGAAGCATGTGCGGGCCGTGCTCGGCGATGAAGTCTTTCCACTCTTCATCGGTCAACTCTCTGGCACCAGAGCGTTCACGCAGGGCCTGCAGGGAGGGTTCGGGCTCGCGGACGATCACGAACTCATCCTTGCCACGCTCCTCGGTGACGACGAAGTCGCCCTCAAGGCCACCGCTGACCTTGATATGAAGCTGCTGCTCCATGCCTGGATCATCGCAAAGCCTGCGACCGCCGTCGATCCAGGTCGGTTTCGTGCGCCGGTGAGACCGGAATCAACCGGAAGGAAAACCGTATGAGCAAGCCAAATCTGTCGACCCAAGCCGTCGCCGTACAATGTCGAGCATCGTCCGGCTGCACCCACTAGACGATCTGCGCGATCACTCGGATGGCGCGAGGCGGAGGTGGTTCCGGCGCGCGCCGAAGGCGACCGCGGCACTTGCGGTAGGAGCCGCCGTTGCGGCTGGTCCGGCGCTCGCGAGCCCGGGGGGCCGTGCTCCCTAACCGAGAATCGGAGGACCGGCAACCTGACCGCGAAGGCGTGCATATGGGGGGCCGTGCTCCCTAACCGAGAATCGGAGGACCGGCAACCTGACCGCGAAGGCGTGCATATCCGCCGCCCGCGAGTCCCTCGGCTGCACCGTCATCGCGGCCGCCCATCGGCTGGCGGGGGCACGGGACTCGACGGCGCCCGCGGCGCCGTGCTGAGCCGGAACGGCCGCAGGCTCTACGTCGCGGCGAGCGCGGATGCCTCGCTTGCCGTGTTCAAGCGAGATCTCGCAAGCGGGGCCCTGTCCTACCTCGGCTGCATGACCGCGAACGCGAAGCTCGGGCCGCAGGGAAACGGCGCCTGCTCGAAGGTCCTGCGAACCGGCAGCCGGCGGGGCTACGGCTGCGGCCCTTACAAGGTCAGCCAGCTCCTCCTCAGTCCCGACGGGCGCTGGCCCTATGGGCTCGACGTGGGCGATGACGCGGTGAGCCGCTTCCGCATTCGCTAGCCCCCAGATGGGGATCTCCGAGCAAGCGGTCTTTCGCTGGGTCGTGATCGTCGGGATCGCGGCCGCGTCGGTGATCGGCCTGACGTTGCTGACTGAGCCGCTGGTCGGGGCGCTGTGGGGCCTGGTTCTCGTCATTGTCGGAGCGCTGCACGGCTACCGGTGGCTGAATCGGCACAGATGAGTCGCTGGGTTCTTACGAAGTGTGCGCCATTTGTGCAACGCGTTGTCTTAGGATTTTGGCAACATGGAAGCTGTGAGGGCGAAGTGGACCGATGAGCGGCTCGATGACCTCAACCACAAGGTCGATGAGCTTGGGCGTCGCATGGACGGGGGGTTCAAGGAGGTGAGCGCTCGTCTGGATGCGGTGCAACGGACGATGGTTCACCTGGCTGGTGTGATCATCGCGGCGTTCGCCGCCCTGCTGGCGACCCAGCTCGGCCTGATCCTGACTCAGATTTGAGTCAGGGCCGGCTCCCGCTGCTGTCCGTCGGGGCCAGCCGGCTGCGCCGCGGCCGCCTCGGGCAGCTCGAGGCGGCCGGCGGTGGCCACCGTCCACAGCGTCGCCAGCCAGGTCGTCGTCGCCAGGGCAACGTGGACCCAGACCAGCTCGCCGGGCAGCTCCAGCCACCACTGGACGCCGCCCACGACCCCCTGGAGGGCGAGCAGGCCGAGTACCGCCGTCAGCGGGCGGAGGGCCCGGCGGTCGCCCCCGGGGCGGCGCAGGAGCAGCCAGACGGCGAGCGCGGCGAAGCCGAAGAGAGCCGCGATCGTGGCATGACGCTGCACGACCCATTCCAGCGTGGCGGCGCCCTTGAAGGTGAAGCGGTGGACGAGCTGGCCGGCGTGGGCGCCGGCGTGAGGGCCGGCGGCGGTGGAGATCGTCCCGACGAGGATCGTCAGCTGGCCGAAGGGGATCAGGGCGCGCACCGCCCAGACGCCGAGCCGGTCGGAGGAGCGGCGGCGCTCCCACGGCTCGTAGCGCGAGCACCAGGCCAGCGCGAAGGCGGCGTCGAGGAGCAGCATCGAGACGATGAAGTGGCTCATCACCAGGCCCGGGGCGAGATCGAACTTGACGACCAGGGCGCCGAGGATCGCCTGGCAGAGGACCCCGACCGGCAGCAGGGCGCCGAACAGGGCGAGGTGCCAGCGGAAGGGCCGGCGAAACCAGGCGAGCACGCTGGCGGCGATCACCGCGATCCCGACGAAGCCGGTGAAGACGCGATTGCCGTACTCGATCACCGCGTGGGCGTCGAGCGGCGGCACAGTTCCCCCGTAGCACTTCGGCCAGTCCGGGCAGCCGAGTCCGGAGCCGGTGAGGCGGACGCCGGCGCCGGTGAGCACGATCAGCGCCAGAGCCGCGAGCGCGACCAGGGCGACCTGCGCGTAGCGCCGCGGGGAGATGCCGAGGCGGTCTTTGAGGCGAGCGCCCATCGTCCCCCTGATGATGCCAGCGGCCGGGCTCAGGCCGCTGCTCTCAGCCGCCCGCGCCCGCGCCGCCCTTGCCGCCGCCGGCCTGCGTGCTTTCGATCAGGAACTGGACAAGGTCTTCGAGTTCTTTCGGGGTCAGCGCTTCGCCGTAGTTCTGCGGCATCACGTTGGCCGGGAAGCCCTTGGTGATCGTCGCGTTCGGATCGACGATCGATTTTTCGACCGTCGCCGCGCTCTGGCCCGGCAGCACTTCGTCGAGGTTCGGTCCGGTGACGCCGCCCGAGCGGGCGGCGGCCAGCGTGTGGCAGCCGCCGCAGCCGTTGTTGGCGAACACCTGGGCGCCGGGGCCGCCCGGCGCCTTCGGCGGCGCCGCGCCGGGCACGCCGGCGTACTTGCCGACGTAGGCTGCGACGTCGTCGAGGTCCTGCCCGCTGACGATGTCGGCCGGCATCGAGACGTTGGGGTCGCCGTTGCTGGGGCGCGGGTACTCGACCTGGGCCTTGACGATCCCTTCGAACGTCGAGTCGGTCTCCCCGGCGGCGCGGGACGCGGCGAAGGCGTCGTCGAGGTTCGGTCCGATCTGGGCGGTCGTGCCCGCCTGGGCCATTGCGTGGCAGACGCCGCACTTCTGCACGAAGAGGGTGCGGCCGCGCTGCAGGTCGGCGGTGGTGGTGCCGCAGCCGGAGGCGGCCACGGCGATCGCCGCGAGGGCGACCAGCACGGGCAGGAGGCGGAGTGGGTTGTGTCGTTGCGGCATCTGATTCGGCGCGAAGCGCGCCGGGAGTCTATATGTCGGGCCGCCCCCGAAAGCGGCTTGCGCAACCGGGATCGTCGGTTAGGCTTGAGACGATTCTCACGAACCCGCGAGCGCGAAGGAGGGGACACGGATGCAGGTACGGGATGGGATGTCGGAGGTGGTCCTGACCGTCGGTCCCGCGCACACGCTTCGCGATGCGGCCCGGATGATGGTCGAGCGGGGGACCGGCGCGGCGCTGGTCGCCAGCGACGAGCAGCCGCGTATCGTCACCGAGCGCGACATCCTCACGTCCCTGGGGCGCGGTGAGGATCCGGACGTCGAGTGCGTCCGCGACCACATGAGAGAGGGCGTCGTCGCCGCCTCGCCCGACTGGAGCCTGGAGCGCGCCGCCTCGGAGATGTCGACCCGCGGCATCCGTCACCTGGTCGTCTTCGAGGGCGGAGACGTCACCGGGGTCCTCTCGATCCGCGACATCGTGCGGGTTTGGACCAGCGATGGCGCTACGTCCGGCATGACTCCAGACTGACGGGCTGAGACCAAGCAGGTCGGGGGACCGAGGACTCCGAGATGCGCCGGTATCAGTCCGTCAGAGGTGGTGAAATGGTTTCCACTGGGAGCACGGCGCCGCGGACCTTCTGCCTGCGGGGCCGGCGGAAGTAGTCGCGGGCGGCGCTGCGGACCATGCTGCGCAGAGCGAAGAGCAGGACGATGCCGCCGATGATCGAGTAGATCCAGCCGCGGACCATGAACCCCTCGGCGAAGATGCCGCAGACGGCGAGCGCCGCGGCGAAGGCGAAGATCGCGGGCGCCCAGGAGGGGCGCGACGCGTAGACCAGCTCGCCCGGCTCGGGGATCTCGCGCTCCGCGCTCATGAGGCGATGTAGAGCATCGCGGCCACGAAGCAGAGGGCGAAGACGCCCGCGGCGATGCCGCCGGTCACCAGACCGGCCGTCAGCTCGCGTCTCGCGGTCTCGCGGTCCATCGCCGGGGGTTTTACTAGAAGAGCCGGTCGAGCGGCATCGCGAGGAAGAGAAGCGCCAGGTAGGCGAGCGAGAAGAGGTACGTGCGCAGCGCCCAGCGACGGTCGGCGCTGCGCAGCAGCCGCGCCGCGCAGTAGATGAAGGCGGCGCCGAGGGCCATCGAGACGACCAGGTACCCGACTCCGAAGCCGCCCGCGCAGAACGGCAGCTGGGTCACCGCGTAGAGCAGGATCGTGTAGAGGAGGATCAGCCGGCGGGTCTCCGCCTCCCCCCGCGCGACCGGCATCATCGGTACGCCGGCCCGGGCGTAGTCGTCCTTCATCAGCAGCGAGAGCGCCCAGAAATGCGGCGGGGTCCAGAAGAAGACGATCGCGAACAGGTAGAAGGCGGTGCCGCTGAGACCGCCGGTGACGGCCGCCCAGGCGACAAGAGGCGGCACTGCGCCGGCGGCGCCGCCGATCACGATGTTCTGCGGCGTCGAGCGCTTCAGCCAGAGCGTGTAGACGAAGACGTAGCCGAGCAGGCCGGACAGCGAGAGGGCCGCGGCGAGCGGGTTGACGACAAGCGTGAGCAGCAGGAAGGAGCAGAGCCCCAGCAGCGCGCCGAAGCGGATCGCCGCCGTCGGCGAGACGCGACCGCCCGCCACCGGGCGCTCGGCGGTGCGGGCCATGGTGCGGTCGATGTCGCGGTCCAGCGCGTGGTTGACCGCCCCGGCGCCACCGGCCGAGAGGGCGCCGCCCAGGCAGGTGACGAGAACCAGGCCGGGCGAGGGGTCCCCCGCCACGTACATCGTCGTCGCCGTGGTGAAGAGCAGCAACGACTGCACCTTCGGCTTGGTCAGCGTGAGGTAGTCGCGCAGGACCGAGACTGCCGCAGAGCGCTGCGAGACCGCCGCGGTCGCTTCCATCGTCGCCACCGGCTCAGGCTACCGGCTGGGAGTCGCGCGATCGGTCCTCCGCCCGCGCGGTGCGGTGGCCGATCGCCTCGCGGATGTCGTGCAGCGGCCGGGCGCTGCGCACGTCGGGGAGCAGGTCGAAGTTGTGCGGCTCGGGCGGCGAGAGCGCGAACCACTCGAGCGAGTCGCCGCCCCAGGGGTCGTGGCCGGCCTCGGCGCCGCCCTCGCGGCTGAGGATCGCGTTGACCAGCGTCATCAGGATCCCAACGGCGAGCAGGAAGGCGCCGATCGAGGAGATCAGGTTGTAGGTGCCGATGCCTTCCCCGGCGAAGTACTTGTAGGCGTCGATCACCTCTCCTTCGACCCCGCCGGCGAGGAACAGCGGCACGAAGGCGACCAGCGTGCCGAGGGCCATCGTCCAGAAGGAGATCCGCGCCAGGCTCTCGCCCATCGTCCGCCCGGTCATCTTCGGGAACCACCAGTGCAGCGCCGCGAAGCCGCCGAAGACGCTTCCGCCGACCAGGGCGAAGTGGGTGGCCGCGGTGGCGTCGACGGTGTGATTCAGCTGCCAGGCGGCGGCGACCATCGAGTGCTCGATCTCGGCGGCGAGGCCGATCGAGATCGAGACGATCGCGCCGGCCGCGAACAGCAGCGGCGCCCGCATCCGCAGCGTGCCGCCGACCAGGGTCGCGATCAGGTTGAAGAAGACGAGCCCGAAGGGCACGATCAGGGCCAGCGCCATCGTCATCGCGAAGTACATCCAGCCGATCCCGATCGGCGCGGTCAGCATGTTCTGCATCCAGGCGAGCGTGCCGAGCACCGCGATCGCCGCCAGCGAGCCGATCACGGCGCCCCGGTTGAAGAGCGGCCTGCGGGCCATCGCCGGGACGATCTCGGCGATCGCCGCCAGGGCGAAGATCAGGATCAGCACGTAGGCGCCGCTGAAGAAGATCCAGCTCAGGTGCTCCCAGAGGAGCGGCGAGCCTCCCGCGTCGCCGGCGAAGAAGATGCCGTCGAAGTTGCGGTCGACCAGCAGCATCGTGATCGCGGCCAGCATCACCGGCCCGATCACGACCAGCAGCCAGGAGCAGATCGCCGCCGCCCAGGAGAACACCGGCAGCCGCCGCCAGGCCATCCCGGGGGCGCGCAGCGTGTGCAGGGTCGCCACCAGGTCGATCGCGATCAGCACGAAGCCGAGCGTCGCCAGGCCGGTCGCCGCGGACCAGGCGTCGACCCCGTTGTTGGGCAGGAAGGCGATCCCGGAGAGCGGCGGCAGCGGGTTGACGCCGGCCTCGGACGGCGTGTAGAGGAAGCCGGTGTAGAGGACCGTGGCGCCGGCCAGGTAGAGCCACATCCCGAGCTGGCCGAGGCGCGGCAGGGCGGTGCCGCGGGCGCCGATCTGCAGCGGCGCCACGTAGTAGAGGAGACCGAGCGCGAGCGGGATCGCGAAGAGGAAGATCGCCGTCGCCCCGTAGAGCGAGAGCATCCGGTTGAAAGTGACCGGGGCGAGGAAGGTGTTCTCCGGGATCGCCAGCTGCAGCCGCATCAGCAGCAGCTCCACCAGCGCCATGAAGAGGAAGCCCAGCGCGGCGACGACCATCACCCGGCCGACGTCCTTGTGGTCGGCGCTGGTCGCGATCTGCACCCAGCGGGGCCGGCGCGCCGGGAAGCCCTCGACGACCAGCTCGGGACGCCTGCTTGCTGCGCTCACGGCTCTTCTCCCCTTTCGATCAGGCCGACGACGCGGTCCTGGGCCGTTTGGATCTCGCTCTTGCGCTGCTCGACGAAGGCTTCGTAGCGCTGCGGGGAGACGACTTCGACCTCGGTCCGCATCGCCGCGTAGGCCTGGCCGGAGAGGGTCGCCGCCCGGCCGAAGTAGCCGCCTTCCTCGTCGGCGCGGAAGAAGAGATGGTTGGTCTTGCCCGGCACCGCGTCGGCCTTGCCGGCCAGGTCGGGGACGTCCCAGGTGTGGATGACGTCGGTGGTGACGAGGTTGAGCTCGACCGCCGTGTCGACCGGGACGACCAGCTTGTAGTAGGAGAAGGCTGCGTTCGGGTAGTCGTAGCGCCACAGCCACTGCTGGCCGGTGACGGCGATCTGCAGCGGCTCGGAATCGGCGACCTGGAGGCCGGAAGCGCCGGTCGCCGGCACCTCGCGCGCCCGGTCGGTGAAGACGATGCTGAGGACGAGGGTCGCGGCGGCGAAGACGGTCAGCGTCGCCCCGACCCGGAGCTGGATGCGGCGCCCGCCGGTGAGCGGTCGCGGCTCGGCGCCGCGCTCGGCACGGTGGCGCCGCAGGGCGTAGAGCAGGCCGCCGACGATCGCGACCGCGAGGATCGTCGCGGCGACGAAGCCGATCCACACAAGGGTCTCGATCTGGTCGGTGCCAGGGGAGTGCGGGTCCAAAGCGCGGCCATTCTAATCACGCAAGGGGGCGCCCCGCGGCGCGCGCGTAGGTTCGCCGGCTGGCGACCTGCTCCTATACTCGCCGGCCTGATGAGATGGACCGCAGGCCCATCGCCGACGCTGCGCAAGGCGGTGCGCGCCGGGGCGGCGGCGGCGATCGGCGCCGCGATCGCGGCGCCGCTGCTGCGCCGCCGGGCCGGCCTGCCGGCGCCGGTGACGGTCGCCGCCTGCGCGGCGGGGCCGCTGGGGCTCGCCGTGCTGCACCCTCGCTCCCGCAAGCGCGACGTCGTGATGTACGCCCTGCAGATGTGGGGCTTCACGATGATCCACGAGCTTCCCTACGACGACCCGGAGCGCCTCCGCGCCCGTCTCCGCGTCCGCTACCCGATCGTCCTCGACCGGGCGATCGGTCTCGGCCGGCTGCCCAACGTGCGGTTGCAGCGCGGCCTCGCCCGGCTCTCGCGGGTCGGGACGTTGAACCGCTTCCTCACCTGGGCGCACTGGCTCTGGTTCCTCGAGCCCTACGTCGCCCTGTCTTACATCCTGCTGCGCCACCCGGAGCGCTTCCCGCGCGCCGCCCGCCGCCTCGCGGCCGTCTTCGACATCGGCTGCGGCGTCTACTTCGCCGCCCCCACGGCGCCGCCCTGGTGGGCCTCCGAGCAGGGTCGGACCGGCGAAGAGGTGCGCCGGATCATGGTCGAGGTCGGCGAGGAAACCTGGAAATCGGCCTGGCCGGCGATGTACGGGGCGCTGGGCGGCAACCCGTGGGCGGCGATGCCCTCGCTGCACTTCGCCACCTCGGTGACCGCGGCGATCTCCCTGACCGAGACAGGCCGCACGGCGGGCACCGTCGGCTGGGCCTACGCGCTTACCCTCGGCTTCGCCCTGGTCTACCTGGGCGAGCACTACGTAACCGACCTCGCGGCGGGCGTTGGGCTGGTCGCGGCGGTGCGGCGCGGCGAGCCGCTCGCCGAACCGCTGGTCCTTGGCGTCAATCGGCGTCTGCAACGCCTGGAGCGCCTTGCCGGCGGATAGATGAACTAGCTTCCCGAGGGTGCCTCCCGAGCGCTCGCCGAACGGCAACGGCGCATTCGAACTGCCGGCGTTCACGCCACGACGGATGGTCCAGACCGTGCTGGTCGTCCTCGCCCTGCTGGTCGGGATCTACTTCCTCTTCCCGAAGCTGGTCGGGCTGGGCGACGCGCTGAGCAGGCTCGACGAGGCGGACGGCCTCTGGATCGGCATCGCGATCGGCTTCAACGTGGTGGCGATCGCCACCTACGTCGCGCTGTTCAAGGCGGTGGTCGGCGGCGACGCGCTGCGGCTCACCTGGACCGAGACCTACGAGATCAACATGGCGGGGGTGGCGGCCACCCTGCTCTTCTCGGCGGCCGGGGCGGGGGGCATCGCGCTCACCTACTGGGCGCTGCGCAAAGCCGGGATGAGGCGACGCGACGCGGCGCGGCGGATGGTCGCCTTCATCGCCCTGCACTATGTCTTCTACCCGCTGGCCCTGATCCTCTTCGGTGTGCTGCTGCGAACCGGTGTGCTGCCCGGCAAGCATTCGGTCGAGCTGACCGTCGTCCCCGCGGCGGTGGCCGGACTGGTGCTGGTCGTCGGCCTGCTGGTGGCGCTGGTCCCGGCGGACCTGGGCCGGCGGGCGGCGGGGCGGGCGCGCGGCGAGCGGGCGCAGGCGATCGCCGCCGGCATCGCCAAGGTGCCCGCCACGGTCGGCGAAGGCCTCCGCTTCACGCTTGGCCTCTTCGCCAGCCCCTCGCGCGGCGGCCTGGCGGTGATCGGCGCCGCCGGCTTCTGGGCGGCGAACATCGGCATCCTCTGGGCCTCCTTCCAGGCCTTCGGGGTGGAAGTGCCGTTGGCCGTCGTCGTCCAGGGCTTCTTCCTCGGCATGGTCGCCAACCTGTTCCCGCTGTCCCCGGCCGGGGTGGGGGCGGTCGACGCCGGGATGATCGGCGCCTTCGTCCTCTTCGGCGTCCCCGAGGAGACGGTCTTCCCGGCGATCCTGATCTACCGCCTGGTCGCCTTCTGGCTGCCGATCCCGCCCGGGATCGTCGCCTTCTTCCAGCTCCGCGCCCGGGTGACACTGTGGGAAGAGCAGGGCCTGCCGATCGATCGCAAGCGGGCCGACGACAGCTCGCTGGAGCCCGCCGCGAACTGAGCCGGGACGCCCCGTCTGTTCGATGCCATACCGGACATCGAACAGTCGGCGCGGCTTGCCGGAGGCGTTACTATAAAAAGTGAAGTATTAGACTTCCGGCGGCGGAGGCAGCGATGGCAGAGAAGAGACAAGTCGAGAACGTGATCGTGGTCGGCGGCGGTCCGGCCGGTTACACGGCGGCGCTGTACACGGCGCGCGCCAACCTCGAGCCGCTCGTTTTCGAGGGCTTCCAATGGGGTGGCCAGCTGCAGAACACGACCGACGTCGAGAACTACCCCGGCTACCCCGAGGGGGTCATGGGGCCGGAGATGATGAGCCAGTTCCGCGCCCAGGCGAAGCGCTTCGGGACCCGCTTCGTCACCGACGACGTCGATCGAATCGAGCTGAGCGACGGCGGCGTGCAGAGGGTCTTCCTCGGCGAGGAGGAGCACCGGGCGAAGACCGTGATCCTGGCGACGGGGGCCGAGCCGCGCCGGCTCGGCGTCCCCGGCGAGCTGGAGCTGAGCGGCTGCGGCGTCTCCACCTGCGGCGTCTGCGACGGCGCCTTCTTCAAAGAGAAAAAGGTGATCGTGATCGGCGGCGGCGACTCGGCGATGGAGGACGCGATCTTCGTCTCCAAGTACGCCAGCGAGCTGACGATCGTCAACCGCCGTGCCGAGTTCCGCGCCTCGCAGATCATGCAGGAGCGCGCCGCGGAGCGCCCCAACATCGACTTCAAGACGCCGTTCGTCGCCGAGGAGTTCGTCGGCGGCGAGGGCGGCAACCTCGACCACGTGCGGCTGCGCAACGCCGAGACCGGCGAGACGGAGGACTTCCAGACCGAGGGCGCCTTCGTCGCGATCGGCCACATCCCCAAATCGGAGGTCGTCGCCGGCCTCCTCGACACCGACGAGGACGGCTACATCCTCACCGAGGCGGGCTCGACCAGGACCAGCCTCGGCGGCGTCTTCGCGGTCGGCGACGTCGTCGACCGCACCTACCGGCAGGCGGTCACCGCGGCCGGCACCGGCTGCATGGGAGCCCTCGACGCCGAGTGGTACCTGCGCGACACCCCGCCGATGGCCGAGGCCCACTGGATGCCCGGCGGCGAGCCGACCGAGATAGCCCCGACGCCGGGCTCCTAGCGCAGGGCGCCGGCGTCTGCCGGCGGCGCGAGGCGCGAGGCGCCGGGGCTTGCGGGCGACGCTACCCCGGGAACGCTTCGGGCTGCCGCGCACCCGGCACGTAGGCGGACTCGGGCTCGAGCATCTCGCGGATCTGCTCGCGCAGCTCCGGCGTGTCCTCGTGCCCGTGCACGGATGCGGCGTGCTCGGCGGCGGCGGTCACCACCTCGTCCCGCTCGCCGACGATCGTCAGCGAGCAGTCGCTCTCGCTCTCGAAGCGGCGGCAGTCGGCCATCACTCGGTCCATCTTGAACCTCCAGTCTGTAGGCGCGGGAAGGGAACCCGCGGTCCCGTCCGGTTTACACCCAGGTGGCGTTCGCGTCAAGCGCCGCTGAGGAGGTCCTAGACGGATACGACGCGGAGGGCCGGGTGTGCGCCCGCGATCTTCGTGTAGTCGCTGTCCTGGGTGACGACGGGGAGGCCGTGCTCGACCGCGGTGGCGGCGATCAGGGTGTCGGTGAGGCGGATGGCCCGATGGATCCCTGCCGACTTGCAGTCGGCGACGAGGCGCGCCCAGCTGACCATCACGGCCTCGCTGATCGGGATCGTGTCGGCGGCTCGCGCCAGGGCGAGCGTGTCGGCACGGCGGGCGCGAGTCGAGTCGTCCTCGGCATTGAGGACGCCCAGTTGCAGCTCGCCGATCGAGACGACCGATACCGCAACGCGCTCTGGCAGGTCGCCGAGCGGCCGGCCATCCTCCGTTGCGATGAAGGCCGACGTATCGAGCAGGCCGGCGCCCGGCTCGTTCAAAGCTCGTCGAGGGTTTGGCCGGCAAGATGGTCGAGCTCGGCCCGCAGGGCGGGATCCGCCGCCCGGTCGCGTAGCTGCTCTCGCAGCTGGGGGCCCGAGAGCCAGCGAGTGCGCTGCCCGTGGGGCACGATGTCCGCGGTCGGCTCCCCGTTGACGGTCAACGTAACGCGCTCACCCGCCTTCACCGCGTCGATGACGCGCGAGGTTCTGTTGCGTAGGTCCCGAACTCCGATCTCCATGTGCGACAGCGTAGCATGGGACCAAGCGGCCGTGGTGACGGTCCCAGCCGAGCGGCGGCGGCCGCAGACGCGAACGTCACTCCGCTGCCAGCGCGAACGGGTTGCCCTCCGAGTCGCGGCAGATCGTCCAGCGCTCGCCGGGATGGACTATCGAGCCGCCGAACTCGCGGACGCGCCCGGTCGCCGCCGCCATGTCGGCGACCGTGAAGTAGGGGAGAGAGGCGGTGTCGCCCGGCCCCTGCCCCCGCTGGTGAACGCCAAGGCGGAGGCCGTCCGCCTGCGATTCCCAGCCTGCCCCGGCGTCGGTGGGGCGTGGCGCCAGGTCCGCCCCCAGCACCTCGTGCCAGAAGCGGCGGGCGCGATCGGCGTCGTCGGCGGGGAACTCGACAAGTGGAGTGGGCACCGCCGCATTATCCGCCGCCGCGACGCCCGGCGCCAACTAGAAGCGCGTGATCATCAGACCGATCACGGCCGCCATTAGGCCCAGGTTGGCCGCAAGCAGGCCGCCCCCGACCTGGATCATCGTGCGCTGGATCGCGCCGACGTCGGTGCGCAGCGCATGGATGTCGCGGTCGACGCGGTCGAAACCGGCGCGCATCTCGCCTTCGACGCGGGCGAAGCGCTGATCCATCTCGCCTTCGACGCGAGCGAAGCGCTGATCCATCTCTCGGTCGACGCGGTCGAAGCGCTGATCCATCTCGCCTTCGACCCGGTCGAAGCGCTCGTCCATCCGGCGGGATAGATCGTCGAGACGGTCGTCTGTCCAGCTCTGCCTCATCGCCTCCATGCCTCCAGCATAGGGAGCTAAGTGTGACGCGTGGGACACGAAAGTGTAACTCTTTGACTTGTAGACGGATGTCTGAGCACGATGAGGCGCGCGCGGCCTCTCCCTCCGTGCTCTAAGGTCGGGGGACGGCTTCCACCTGCTCGCACATCGCCGAGATCGAGTACTTCGACCTGCCGGCCGAGATCGCGGGTTGCGAGGAGTGCCTCGCCCAAAGGATGTCGTGGGTACACCTGCGGATGTGCCAGAGCTGCGGCCACATCGGCTGCTGCGATCAGTCGCCCGGCAGGCACGCGACCGCGCACCATCGCGAGACCGGTCACCCGGTCGCCCGTTCCGCCGAGCGCGGCGAGGTGTGGAGCTGGTGCTACGTAGACGAGACGATCCTTCGCCTCAGCCGGGGCTGAGCCTCACTCCGGGGTTACGATCGCGAAGCGGGGGTCGGGCTCGTCGAGCAGGCCGAGCAGCTCGCCGAGCTTTACCGCCTCGCCTTCGACCCGCAGCCGGCCGCCCTCGAGCAGCTCGGCGAGGTCGGCCGTTTTCAGCAGCAGCTCGTCGAGGGCCGCTCGCTCGATGACCAGGGTGGCTTCGGCCCGCTCGTGACGGCCGAGCCGGTGGCGCAAGACGCCGTGGCGGACCGTGATCGCGTGTGCCTCGTCGGGATCGGTGACGACCCAGTCGATTCGCAGCTCGGTCTCCCAGGCGCGCGGGCCGTCGAGCCGGATCGCCATCGCGTCGAGCAGCTGGGCGACCGAGAGGTTGGCGACGACGTCCGGGGGCGCCGCCGCGATCGGGGTGCCGCCGATCCCCTCGCGCAGCTCTTTCGCGCCCATCAGGAAGAAGTTGCGCCAGGTCGCGTTCTCGGCTCCGTAGCCGAGCTGCTCGAGCGCCTCGGCCTGCAGCTCGCGCGCCTCTCGGTTCTCCGGCTCGGCGAAGACGACGTGGTTGACCGCCTCGGCGACCCAGCGGTAGTCGCCCGCATCGAAGGACCCGCGCGCCCGCTCCAGCACCGCCTCGGCGCCGCCCATGAACTCGACGTAGCGCCGCGCCCGCTCGACTGGCGGATGCTCCCAGAGGCGCGCCGGGTTGCCGTCGAACCAGCCCATGTAGCGCTGGTAGATCGCCTTCACGTTGTGGCTGACCGAGCCGTAGTACTCGCGACAGTGCCACTCGCGGGCGAGGTCGGGTGGCAGCTCGAGCTGCTCGGCGATCTCGGCGCCGGTGTGCCCCTTGTTGATCAGGCGCAGCGTCTGGTCGTGCAGGTAGGCGTAGAGGTCGCGCTGCTTCTCGAGCAGGTCGACGATTCGCTCCCGCCCCCAGCAGGGCCAGTGGTGACCGGCGAACAGGACCTCCGAACGGTCGCCGAACAGCTCGATCGCCTCGTCGAGGTGGCGCGCCCAGCGGCGCGGGTCGCGGACCAGCGCGCCGCGCGGGGTGAGGATGTTGTGCATCGAGCGGACCGCGTTGTCGGCGATGCAGAGAGCGTCGCGCTCGGGCAGGTGGAAGTTCATCTCGGCCGGCGCCTCGGTGCCCGGGGTGAGCTGGAAGGAGAACCGCACGCCGTCGACCACCTCCTGATCGCCGGTCTCCGCGATCTCCCGGGTCGGCGGGAGCAGCGTGATCGAGCCCAGCGAGGTCGTCTGCCCGAGCCCGGCGCCGAGCTGCCCGTCGGCGGCGCGCTCCAGCAGCGTCCCGAACATGTAGCCGGCGCGGCGGCCCATCGCGGTGCCGGCGAAGACGTTCTCGCTCACCGCGTGGTGGAGGAACCCGGCCGGGGCGAGGATCGGCACCCGCCGCTCCTCCGCCTCGCGCGGCGGTAGTACCCCCCGCGAGCCGCCGAAGTGGTCGACGTGGCTGTGGGTGAAGATCAGGCCGGTGACCGGCCGCTCGCCGCGGTGCTCGCGGTAGAGGCTCAGCGCCGCCGCTGCGGTCTCGGCGGAGATCAGCGGGTCGACGACGACGATTCCGTCGGCGCCCTCGATCACGTGCATGTTCGAGATGTCGAAGCCGCGCAGCTGGTAGACGCCCGGCGCCAGCTCGAAGAGCCCGGCGATCCGGTTCAGCCGGCCTAGCCGCCACAGCCCCGGGTGGGCGGTGTCGGGCGGCTCGTCGTCGAGGAACCCGTAGGGGCGGAGGTCCCAGGCCGGGCGCTGCCGCTTGCCCTCGACGACCGGCGGCTCGAAGCTGGCCACGAGCCCGCGGCGCGCCTCCTCGAAGTCGATCTCGGCATCCGGGGGCAGCGAATCGAGCGCCTCGCGGTTGCGCCTCGCGGTGTGCGCGGTCGCCGGCTTGCGGCCCGTGTTCACGCGTCTTCCTCCTCTGCCGCGGCGAGCAGCCGCGGCGCCGGGGCATAGACGTCGCCGAGCCGCCCGCGCAGCTCTTCGAGCAGGTTGACGGCGCGCCGCGCGCCGATCAGGCCGGTGAACTCGAGCGGGCCGAGCGGCCAGTTGAAGCCGTGCCACATCGCTGCGTTGATGTCGCCCGGCGTGCCGATCCTCTCTTCCAGCGTGAACGCGCCCTCGTTGGCGATCTGGGCGACCAGCCGCAGGAGGATCTCCGCCGCGGCGGGGTCGACCTCGCGCAGCTCCTCTGCGTTCAGGGTCGGCGCCCTCACGCCCAGCTCCGGGTCCTCCTCGCGGTAGGGCCCCTCGTCGTAGCGGTAGAAGCCCCAGCCGCTCTTGCGGCCCAGCCGGCCCGCGGCGACCATCCGCTCCTGGATCGGACTCGGCCGCCAGCGCTCCGGCCGGCCGCCCTGCTCGTAGAAGGAGCGGGCGACGTCGAGGTTGACGTCGAGGCCGATCAGATCGAGCAACTCGAACGGTCCCATCCGGAAGCCGCCACCGATCCGGCAGACGCGGTCGATCGTCTCCGCGTCGGTGACCTCGTCGGCGAGCATCCGCAGCGCCTCCAGCGAGAAGGGGCGGGCGAGGCGGTTGGCGAGGAAGCCGGGGCTGTCCTTGGCGCGGATCGGCACGCGGCCCATCCGCTCCGCGACCTCGTCCGTCGCCTCGAGCGCCGCCGGGGAGGAAAGCTCGGTGGCGACCACCTCGACCAGCTTCATCCGCGCCGGCGGGTTGAAGAAGTGCATGCCGACGACCCGCTCCGGATGGGCGACGTCGGCGCCGATGTCGGTCACCCGCAGCGAAGAGGTGTTGGTGGCGAGGATCGTGTCCGGCCGGCAGGTGGCGGCGAGCTGGGAGAAGATCCGCCGCTTCAGCGCCACGTCCTCGGAGGCCGCCTCGATCACCAGGTCGCAGGCGCCGAGGTCATCGACCGTTTGGGCCGGCCACAGCCGTTCGCTGGCCGCTTCGGCGTCCTCGGGCTCCCAGCGCTTGCCGCTTCCCTCGGCGAGCGCCTCGCCGACCGTCACCTGCGCCTCGACCAGCGCGTTCTCGTCGGGGTCGCAGATCAGGGTGGGGAACTCCCCGAGGCAGGCGATCAGAGCGATGCCCGTGCCCATCGTGCCGGCGCCGACGATGCCGATCCGCTCGACCGTCAACGCACGTGTTCCCGCATTGCCCTCACCGACCCTCGAACTTCGGCTCGCGCTTCTCGAGGAAGGCCTGCATCCCCTCGACCCGGTCCTCGGTCGCCATCGCCATCTCGTAGAGGCGTCGCTCGTTCTCGAGGCCGGCCGTGAGCGCCGTCTCCTCTGCTGCCAGCACCGCCTGCTTGGCGAGGCGGACGGCAATCGGCGGCCGCTCGGCGACGGTCCGCGCGAGCTCCATCGCCTCGTCCAGCCAGCGGCTCTTCTTCGCCACCTTGTTGACCAGGCCCATCTCCTGCGCCATCTCAGCGTCGAGCTGGCGACCGGTCAGCACGTACTCCATCGCCATCTGCTTGCCGATCGTCCGCGCCAGCCGCTGCGTGCCGCCGCCGCCGGGGATGATCCCCAGGGTGATCTCCGGCTGGCCGAAGCGGGCGGTCTCGGAGGCGACGATCAGGTCGCAGGCCAGCGCCAGCTCGCAACCGCCGCCCAGGGCGAAGCCAGAGACGGCGGCGACCAACGGCGTCTTCACCGCGGCGACGCGGCGCCAGAAGGAGGCGGCCGGGTGGCGCAGCGAATCGGCGAAGCTGCGTTCGCTCAGCGCCTTGATGTCGGCGCCGGCGGCGAAGACCTTTTCGGACCCGGCGATCACGATGCAGCGCACCTCGGGATCGGGATCGAGCCGCTCCAGCTCCGCCGCGATCTGCTCCATCGTCTCCGGCGAGAGGGCGTTGCGCGCCTCCGGCCGGTTCAGTCGCAGCAGGGCGACGTTGTGCCCGTCGAGCGTCGTCTCGACCAGCTCGGTCACCTGCCTACTCGGCCTCCAGCGGCATCATCGCGTTGATCCCGGTCGCGGCGCGGCCGATGATCAGCTTCTGGATCTGCGAGGTCCCCTCGTAGAGGGTGGTGACGCGGGCGTCGCGCAGGTAGCGCTCGACCGGGTAATCGTCGACGTAGCCGGCTCCGCCGTGGACCTGGATCGCGTAGTTGGCGCACTCGACCGCCGCCTCGGTCGCGTACAGCTTCGCCACCGAGGTCTCCATCGTGTTTGGCTTGTCTTCGTCCTTCAGCGCCCCGGCCCGGTAGACGAGCATCCGCGAGGCGTCGCGCTTGAGGATCATTTCGGCGATCATCTCCTGGACCAGTTGGAAGCGGGCGAGCGGCACGCCGAACTGCCGGCGCTTCTTCGCATAGGCGACCGAGGCGTCGACGCAGCCGTCGCAGATCCCCACGCAGCCGGCCGCGACGCTGTAGCGGCCGTCGTCGAGGGCGCTCATCGCCACCTTGAAGCCGTCGCCGACCTCGCCCAGCATCGCGTCCTCGCCGACCTCGACCTGGTCGAGCGACAGCTCCGCCGTGTCGGAGGCGCGCAGCCCGAGCTTGCCGTGGATCTCCTGAGTGGAGAAGCCCTCGCTGTCGGTCGGGACGAGGAAGCAGGCGAGACCGCGGTGCTTCTTGTCGGGATCGGTCTGGGCGAAGACCAGCGCCACCTCGGAGTAGTTGCCGAGCGAGATCCACATCTTCTGGCCGCTGATCGACCAGCCGGAGCCGGTCCTGGTCGCGCGGGTGCGCAGGTTGGCGGCGTCCGAGCCGGTGTCGGGCTCGGTCAGACCGAAGCAGCCGAGCGCCTCGCCCGAGCAGAGCCGCGGCAGCCAGCGCTGCTTCTGCTCCTCGTTGCCCCAGCGCTCGATCGAGCCGGCGACCAGCGAGGTCTGCACGGAGACGACGGTGCGCGCCGAGGAGTCGGCGCGGCCGACCTGCTCGACGATCAGCCCGTAGCCGAGGTAGTCGAGGCCGCGGCCGCCGTACTCCTCTGCGACCGGCGCCCCCAGGTAGCCGACCTCGCCCAGCTTGCTTGCCAGCTCGCGGTCGAAGCGGCCGGCCCGGTCGTTGTCGCGGACCCGCGGGACGATCTCGCGGTCGGCGAATTCGCGCGCCGCCTCGGAGATCAGGCGCTGCTCGTCGCTCAGCTGGAAGTCCATCTCACCGCCGCTTTCTCGTCGCGTCGTTCAAAGCTCGCGGCCCAGGGTCGCGGCGAAGGCCTCCTGCGCCTCGCGGGTGCGTGGGCCGGGCGCATCGGGCAGCTCGCGTCCGTCGATCGCGGCGACGGCCTGGATTTCGCGCGTGGTCGAGGCGAGGAACGCCTCGTGGGCGGCGCGCAGGTCGTCGACCGGCCAGGCTCCTTCTTCGACGTGCAGCGCCTTGACCAGCCGGTCGCGGGTGATCGACTCGAGCACGCCGACGTCGAGCGCCGGGGTGCGCAGCCCGCCCTCGGGCGAGACCCAGAAGACCGCTGCGGTGGGCGGCTCCAGCACGGTGCCGTCGGGCTGCACCAGCACCGCCTCCTCGGCGCCGCGGGCCTGGGCGAGGCGGGTTGCCTGCATGTTGGCGGCATAGGAGAGCGACTTGACGCCGTTGAGGATCACGCTCGGGCAGAAGGTGACGGTGGCGACGCGCAGCGTCTCGGCGTGGAAGGGCAGCGGCTCGGTCGCCGCGATCCGCCGGCTGGCGCGGGTGACGATCAGCCGCAGCTGGCCGTCGATCTCGCCGGCCTCGGCCAGCAGCGACGCGATCTCGCTCTCGAGGGCGGCGCGGTCGAACTCGAGCCGGATCGCCGCCGCGGAGCGCTCCAGCCGGTCGAGGTGGTCGGCCAGGGCGAATGGCCGGCCCTCGTAGACGCGGATCACCTCGAAGGCGCCGTCGCCCCGGTAGAGGCCGTCGTCGCGGAGCGGCACGGTCGCCTCGGCGGTGCGGGAGATCGCCCCGTCGACGCTGGCCAGCTCAATTGCGGTCGCGGCCGTCATCGCGGGCGAGGCTACCGGAAGCTTTGTGGGGGGTATGGACCCCCAAATCCTTCCAGCAGCCGGCGTTGCGCTCCTCAGATCGCCTCGAAGACCGTCGCCAGGCCCTGGCCGACGCCGACGCAGAGGGTGGCGAGGCCATAGCGGCCGCCGCGGCGGCGCAGCTCGTGCAGCAGGGTGGTGACGAGGCGGGCGCCGGAGCAGCCGAGCGGGTGCCCGAGGGCGATCGCGCCGCCGTTGACGTTGAGTCGTTCCTCGTCGAGCCCCAGCTCGCCGGCGCAGGCCAGCACCTGCGAGGCGAAGGCCTCGTTCAGCTCGACCAGCTCGACCTCGTCGATGCCGAGGCCGGCAGCGGCAAGGGCGCGCGGCACGGCCAGGGCCGGGCCGATCCCCATATAGGCGGGGTCGACGCCGGCGACGCCGAAGGAGACGACCCGGGCCAACGGCTCGGCGCCCAGCGCCTCGACCCCTGCCTCCGAGGCCACCAGGGTGCAGGCGGCGCCGTCGTTGAGGGTCGAGGCGTTGCCGGCGGTGACCGTGCCGCCCTCGCGGAAGACGGGGCGCAGCCTGGACATCGCCTCCAGCGAGGCGTCGGGGCGCGGCCCCTCGTCGGCCTCGACGATCGCCGTCTCGCGGCCGCGGCGGGCCTCGATCGGGACGATCTCCTCGGCGAAGCGCCCGCTCTCCGTCGCCGCGACGGCGCGCCGGTGGCTGCGCAGCGCGTAGGCATCCTGCGCCTCGCGGCCGATCCCGTAGCGCTCGGCGACGTTCTCGCCGGTCTCGCCCATCGACTCGGTCGAGACGCCCAGCTCGGCCATCCGCGGGTTGACCAGGCGCCAGCCGAGCGTCGTGTCGTGCAGCGTCGCATCGCCGCGGGGGAAGCCGCGCTCGGGCTTCGGCAGCACCCAGGGCGCGCGGCTCATCGACTCCGCCCCGCCGGCCAGGTAGAAGTCGCCCTCGCCGAGCTTCACCGCGCGGGCCGCCGCGTTGACCGCCTCCAGCCCGGAGGCGCAGAGCCGGTTGACGGTGGCGCCGGGGACGCTCGGCGGCAGCCCGGCGAGCAGGGCGGCCATCCGCGCCACATCGCGGTTGTCCTCGCCCGCCTGGTTGGCGGCGCCGAAGTAGACGTCGGCGACCCGCTCCGGGTCGACGCCGGCGCGCTCGACCGTCGCACGGACCACATGGGCGGCGAGATCGTCGGGGCGCACGCCGGCGAGGGCGCCCCGGTAGGCGCCCATCGGCGTGCGCACTGCCTCTACTACGTAGGCCTCTACCACCCGCTGAACCGTATCCTGAGGTCGTGTGGTTCGTCCTCGGAACGCTCGCCATCCTGGCGCTGATCGTCGGCATCCTGCTGTTGGTCGGTCACTATTACCCGGGCAGCAGCGCCGACCTGGTCGACTGGCGGCCGACCCGCTCGCCGGAGGTCGAGGCGCAGAACGAGATCGACGACGTGCGGCAGATGCTCGAGGCGCAGAACGCGATGCGCCGCCGGCGCGGCGCGCCGGAGATCGACGAGGCGGCGCTGCGGGCCGAGGTCGAGGAGGAGGAGCTGGAACGGCTGCGCCGCGGCGATCCCTTCGACGCCGACTGAGGGGGGCCGGCCGATCGCACGGGCGCTGATCGTCGGCTGCGGATGCCGCGGGCGCTCGCTCGGCGCCCGGCTGCTGGCCGAGGGCTGGGCGGTGCGGGGGACGAGCCGTCGCGAGGACGGCCTCGCGGCGATCGAGGCGGCCGGGATCGAGCCGGCGCTCGCCGACCCCGCCCAGCCCGGCTCGGTCCTCGACCTGGTCGGCGACGTGGCGCTCGTCGTCTGGCTGCTCGGCTCGGCGCGAGGGGAGCCGGGGGAGGTCGCGGCGATCCACGGCGAGAAGCTCGAGCGGCTGCTCGAACGGCTGGTCGAGACGCCGATCCGGCGGTTCGTCTATGAGGCGGCGGGCAGCGCCGACCCGGCCGCGTTGGAGCGAGGTGCGTCGGCGGTGCGCGCCGCCGGGGAGCGCTGGCGGATCCCGGTCGCGATCCTCCAGTCCACCCTGGATTCGGCTTCGCCGACCGCCGAGCTGATATCGCTAAACTCGGATGGGAATTAGGGTAAATCGCAGACAGCGAGTAGCGAGAGGAGCGGTCCGATGACGTTGAAACTTGGCGACGAAGCACCCGATTTCGAGGCTGACACGACCGAGGGCCGAATCAAGTTCCACGACTGGATCGGCGACTCGTGGGCGGTGCTGTTCTCGCACCCGAAGGACTTCACGCCGGTCTGCACGACCGAGCTCGGCTACATGGCGAAGATCGAGCCCGACTTCGCGAGCCGCAACGTGAAGGTGATCGGGCTCTCGGTCGACCCGCTCGACCGCCACGAGCAGTGGGCGAGCGACATCGAGGAGACCCAGGGCACGGCGCCGAACTACCCGATCATCAGCGACGCCGACTTCCAGATCTCCAAGCTCTACGGAATGCTGCCGGCGGAGGTGTCCGGCGATCCCGGAGACCGCACCCCGGTCGACAACCAGACCGTCCGCAACGTCTTCGTCATCGGCCCCGACAAGAAGGTCAAACTCATCCTCGTCTATCCGATGACGACCGGGCGCAACTTCGACGAGGTGCTGCGGGTGATCGACTCCCTGCAGCTCACCGCCCAGCACAAAGTCGCGACCCCGGCCCAGTGGCAGCAGGGCGACGACGTGATCATCGGCGGCTCGGTCTCCAACGACGAAGCGAAGGAAACCTACCCGGACGGCTGGCAGGAACCGCGCCCCTACATCCGCATCGTTCCCCAGCCCAAGTAGGCCCGCTCGGACTTGCTAGTCGAGGCGGTCGAGCAGGTCGGCGAGGATTCGCGCGGTTGCACCCCAGATCAGGTGGCCTTCCACCTCGTAGGTCGGGGTGTGCAGGGGGATGCCGCGGCGGATCAGGCGGCGCATCGCGTAGCCCTCGCGCAGCAGGTCGAGCGAGAAGGCGAGAACGGTCTCGACCTCGGCCGGGTTGGGCCGCAGGCCGAGCCCGGCGGGGTGGGGGATGCGGCCGACAAAGGGGTGGATCCGGTAGCCGGTGACGAAGGTGCCGGTGGCCGGCAGCTCCTCGCCGATCTCGACCACGGCCGGGTCGAGCCCGATCTCCTCCTCGGCCTCGCGCAGCGCCGCGGCGGCGAGGTCGGCGTCGTCCTCGTCCCTGCGCCCGCCGGGAAAGGAGATCTCGCCCGCGTGGCGCCGCAGGTCCGCCCGCCGCTCGGTGAAGACCAGACCGGGCTCGTCGGGCCAGCCGTAAAGCGGCAGCAGGACCGCCGCGTCAATCTCCCGCTTCATCTTGTCTGAGACGGCGAAAACTAAGCCTGGC
>Ga0210144_1000149_pt1 | contig 39881 bp, 35 predicted proteins | sample Muzzi_PWA_D2_FD_185532 | JGI IMG/M metagenome (GOLD analysis project Ga0210144, IMG submission 185532) | Wetland microbial communities from San Francisco Bay, California, USA, that impact long-term carbon sequestration - Muzzi_PWA_D2 (SPAdes) | ecosystem: Environmental > Aquatic > Marine >...
CGGTGCCGGTCATGGTCAGCGCGTCGAGCGGCGGGACCTTCAGGTCCGGCGCGGGAAATAGGAGGCTGCGCAGCGCCGCGACGACGTGCGTCCCCGGCACCACGGTGTCGCTCAGCGCCGCTTCCTCAAGATAGCCGACGTAGCCGTCGGCGTCATTCTGCACCCAGGCCCAGCCGTCGGCCCGGTCGAACACCCGGACGGTCTCGCCGGACAGAAGCTGTGTGTCCTGCGGCGCGGTCGCGTGCGGGCGCCGGCGCAGCGCCGCGACACCGCAGGCCACCTGGGCGGGCCGGCCTGCGACGAAGCGCGCCGCCGCGACGCGGCCGTCGAGCGCCGCGTCGGCCAGGTCGGGTCGGAAGGCGTGCAGCCGGGGATCGAGCTCGCTCATGACAGTGGCCAGCCTAGCGCAAAGACCTTACCGGAGGGCAAAGCCGCGCGCCGCGTCTTATGCCGTCCCCGTGTCGTTGCCGCCGTCACCGCCGTCCTGGGCGCGATCGGCCAGCAGCCTGGCGCGGGCCTGCTCGATCTCGCGTTCGCGCAGGTCGTCGTCGGTGGTGCGCGTCCTGGGCCGCTCCGGCCCACGCAGCGGCGCGTTCGGGTCGTCGAACTGGGCTATCACCCGGCAGTCGTCGCACATCATGATGCGCTCGACCTGCTCCATGCCGGCGAACATCGGGTTCTTTCCCGCCAGGCGCTCGGTGATGTACTCGATCGTCGCCTGCACGCCGAACGGCCGGCCGCAGCGGATGCAGAGGAAGGGCTCCTGCCGGTTCTTGACGACGGTGCCGCGCGCCTCCTCGGTGAAGTTGAGGCGCGGCGCCAGCGCGATGACCGATTCCGGGCAGGTCACGCGGCACAGGCCGCACTGCACGCAGGCCTCCTCGTTGAAGCCCAGCCAGGGCCGGTCCGGGTCGTCTTTCAGCGCGCCGGTCGGGCAGGCGCTGACGCAGGCCAGGCACATGGTGCAGCCCGCGGTGTCGACCGTGACCTCGCCGAAGGGCGCGCCCGGCGGCAGCGCCAGGACGTCGGGGCGCTGCGGCGCGTTGTCGTGCAGGTGGCGCAGCGCCAGCAGGCTGCGGGTGCGCTTGCCGCCCAGCGTCAGGAAGCTGCCGGCCGGCGGCGCCGCCGCGCGCTGCAGGTCGTAGAGCGCGGTCTCGATCTTCTCTGGGTCGGGCTCCGAAAAGACGTGGATCCTGCCGCTGCCGTAGCCGAGGCCGTCCATGACCGCCTCGACCAGGCCGATCTGGCCGGCCAGGCCGGCGAGCTCCTCCTGCCGCCGCGGGTCGGCCAGGATGCAGATCTGTCCGGCGCCGTAGGCCAGCGCCGCGCTCAGGAAGTCGAGCCCGACCATCGTCACTTCGTTGATCGCGAAGGGCAGCACGTCGGCCGGCAGGCCGCGCCCGGCCCGGCCCAGCAGCGCGATCGCCTCGTGCCCGTGCCTGCCGTCGTGCAGCAGCAGCACCGGCGATTCTCCGCCGGCCTCGCGGTAGCGCGACAGCAGGACGCGCAGGCGCTCGAACAGGGCGTCGACCGGCGGATACTGGTAGGTGGCGGCCCCGGTCGGGCAGACGCTGGCGCAGGACCCGCAGCCGGCGCAGACGAAGGGGTCGATCGCGACCTGGTCGCCGGCCGATGTGATGGCGCCGGTCGGGCAGACGTCGAGGCAGCGGTTGCAGCCGACCTTCTGGTTGCGCGCGTGTACGCAGATTTCCGCGTCGTAGCGGACGTAGAGCGGCTTCTCGTACTCGCCGACCATGTCGGCGATCTCGAAGAGCGCCTTCTGCACCGCCACCGGATCGCCGGGATCGGCCCGCAGATAGCCGTCGCGCTTCTCCGGCGCCTGGAACAGCGGCGTCCCGCCGCTCAGGTCGAGGATCAGGTCGCACTCGGAAAAGGCGCCGTCGCGCGGCCGCTCGAAGGTGAGCGCGTGGCGCGCCGAGGGCACCGCGGCGGCGTAGCCGTCGACCGTGACGCCGAAGGCGCCGAGGCGCCCCTTGGCCTCGCGGATGCGGCCGCGGAAGATCGGCACGTCCATGACGTCGGGCGGCAGGATCTCGCCCGGGCGATCGAGCAGCACCGTCACCTCGAGCCGGCCGGCGAGCTGCATGGCGGCCTCGAGGGCCTGCTCGCCGCGGCCGTAGACCAGGCAGATGCCCTCGGACTTGAGCTCGACCGAGCGGGTCGGCGGCACCTCGACCGCCGCCTCGGCCAGCAGGGCGGCGATCTTCGGCGTCGCCTGCGCCGCCTCGTCCGACCAGCCGGCGCGCTCGCGGATGTTGACGAAGGCGAGCGCCGGGCCGTCGCCGGATTCGTCGCCCTCCGCCGCGTGTGCCTCGGCCGCGATCTCGGAGAACAGCGGCGCCTCCTGGGTGCAGGCGACCAGCAGCGCCGCTTCCTTGCCGAGGGCGTGCTGGAAGTTGTCGAGCTGCGCCCGGCACAGCTGGGTGTTGAGCTCGAGCTCGCCCTCGCCGCCGGCCGCGCGGCAGGCCTTGGTCAGCGCCGCGCCGTCGAGCGGCATGGTGCCTTCGCAGTCGCAGACGAGCAGCCGCTTTCCACCGAGTCTCATGGGAATCCGCGTCCTTTCGGCCCGGCGGCGCGGCGCCGCCCGGCCCTAGCGATGCCTGACATGACGGTTGGTCATATGTCCATTTGCCCGGACGTTTCATAGGGGGCAGTCATAGGGGCACCTGTATAGGGGGCGCGGGCATCCGGCACGACCCCAAAATTTATGGCGTCTTTGCACGCCTGACGCGTGCCAACGACTCGGCTGCGGTGTCGGGGAACGCGCCCCGGGAACGCGGAGGTGGCATGGCCGCCGGCTTGCTCTATATAGTCGCGGCTCCGGACCCGGCCGCCGCGCCGGCCGCAAGAAACCAGGGAACAGGGGAGAGGCGCGGATGCGCGACAGAATCATCGACCAGGCCTTTACCCGGGAGTCGCTCCACGGCAACGTCGGCGAGCCGACCTATTCCGGTGCGCTCAGCTTCTTTCGGCGCAAATATACGCGCGACCTGACCGGGGTCGACGTCGCCGTCACGGGCGTGCCGCTCGACCTGGCGACGACCAACCGGCCGGGCGCCCGCTTCGGGCCGGCGGCGATCCGCGCCGCCTCGGCGATCATGGCCTGGTCGCGCCCCTACGGCTGGGCGTTCGATCCCTTCGACCGGCTGGCGGTCGTCGACGCCGGCGACTGTCCCTTCGACTTCGGCCGGCCGGAGCGGGTGCCGGACGAGATCGAGCAGCACGCGCGCGGCCTGCTCGACGGCGGGGCCGCGCTGCTGACCCTCGGCGGCGACCACTTCATCAGCTATCCGCTCCTGAAGGCGCACGCCGCCAAGCACGGGGCGCCGCTCTCGCTGCTGCATTTCGACGCCCATACCGATACCTGGGCGGACGACGAGGAGGAGCGCATCGAACACGGCACCATGTTCTACCATGCCGCGCGCCAGGGCTTGGTCGACCCGGCCCGCTCGGTGCAGGTCGGCATCCGCACCTACAACGCCGAGCCCATGGGCTTCAACATCCTCGACGCGTCCTGGGTGCACGCCAACGGCGTCGCGGCGACGGTGGCCGAGATCCGGCGCATCCTGGGCGACGGCAAGGTCTATCTGACCTTCGACATCGACTGCCTCGATCCCAGTTTCGCGCCGGGCACCGGGACGCCGGTATGCGGCGGTTTGAGCAGCGCCCAGGTTCTCGCCATATTCAAGGGCTTGGCGGGCATCAACCTGATCGGGATGGACGTCGTCGAGGTGGCGCCGACCTACGACGTGGGCCAGATCACGGCCCTGGCCGGGGCGGCCATAGCGGCGGAATGCCTCTGCCTGATGGCCCACAACCGCGCGGCCCGCTAGGCGCGCGGCCGCGGGCCGGGGGGGCCGGGACGCAGGGCCGGGGTGCTGGGCCGAGACGAGCGGCCGGGACGAAGGAGCGAACGTGACCGCGGCGGACGACAAGGCAGGCGGGGTAAGGCCAGCGGCGGCCTTCATGACCACCAAGGAGGTCGCCGACTACCTGCGGATCAAGGAGCGCCGGGTCTACGACCTGGTGCGCGACCGCGCCATCCCCTGCACCCGCGTCACCGGCAAGTGGCTGTTCCCCAAGGACCTCGTCGACCGTTGGCTGGCCGCCCACGCGGAAGGCGCCGAGGCCGCGCCGCCGCCGCCGCCGCCCGTCGTGGCCGGCAGCCACGATCCCCTGCTGGCCTGGGCGGTCGCCGAGTCCGGCTCGGGCCTGGCGCTGATGCCGGGCGGCAGCCTGGACGGCATCCGGCGCTTCGCCGCTGGCGCGGCGGTCGCCGCGGGCCTGCACCTGTTCGACGCGGAGAGCGGCGACTTCAACCGGCCGGCGCTCGCCCGCGGCATCGAGGGGGCGCAGCTCGCGCGCCGCGGCACCGTGCTGATCGAATGGGCCAGGCGCCAACAGGGCCTCGTGGTCGCGGCCGGCAACCCGAACGGCATCGCGCGCCTGGCCGACCTCAAGGCCAAGGGCCTGCGCGTCGTGCGCCGGCAGGCCGAGGCCGGCAGTCACCTGCTGCTCGTGAACCTGCTGGCGCGCGAGGGGCTGGCGCCGGACGACCTCGTCTTCGCCGGCGAGACGGCCCGCAACGAGACCGATCTCGGGCTGGCCGTCCTCGAGGGGCGGGCGGACGCCGGGCTGGCCGTCGAGGCCGTCGCCCGGTCCTTGAGGCTCGATTTCGTGCCGCTGATCGAAGAGCGCTACGATCTCCTGATGCACCGCCGCGACTATTTCGAGCCGCCGCTGCAGAAGGTCTTCGACTTCGCGCGCAGCGATTCCTTCCGCGCCCGGGCCGCGCGCATGGGCGGCTACGACGTTTCCGGCCTCGGCCGCGTGCAGTACAACGGCCCGTGAATTGACGAACGCGAGCGAAAGCGGAAAGAGGCATGCCGTGAAACGCGCCAGTCTAGCCGTCGTCTTTACCGCGATCTGGGCCGCCGCCGCGGTTCCGGCGCATGCCGACGTCGAAACCGGCTGGCAGGCCTACCTGCGCGGCGACATTCAAAGCGCGCTCAGCGAGATTCGCCCGGCCGCCGAGGCCGGCGACGCGCAGGCGCAGTTCTACATGGGAACGCTCTACGAGGCCGGCGCCGGGGTGCCGCGCGATCAGGCGGCGGCGGCGACCTGGTACGCGCGCGCGGCGGAACAGGGCAATGCCGGGGCGCAGTTCGCGCTCGGGCTGCTCTACCACGGCGGCGCCGCCGACGGTTCGGTTGCGCCGGACGACGAGAAGGCGGCGCGCTGGCTGCTGGCCGCCGCCAAGCAGGACATCCCGATGGCGGAGTATCTGGTCGGGCAGATGTACCGCCAGGGCCGCGGGTTGCCGCAGGACAGGGACAAGGCGCTGGACTGGAGCCTCAAGGCGGCGCGCCGCGGCGTCGCCGGCGGGCAGTACGAGGTCGGCCTGCTGCTGGCCGAGACGCCGACGACGCGCGAGCACCTGATCTACGCCTATTCCTGGTTCCTGCTGGCCGCGCGCCAGGCGCATCCCGGCGCCGCCGAAAACCTGCAGGAGCTGGCCAAGGTCATGAGCGAGGAGGACATCGCGCGGGCCCGCGCCTCGGCCGACAAGTTTCGCCCGCAGGAATAGGCTCGCAGTTCGAACGACGCTTCGCCGCCGGAAAGCGTGCGGTGGCCGTCGTGGTTCGCAACGCGTTGCCGGAAGGAGGCAGGGGATTTGGAGCGGCTGGCAGTCTTGCGCGAAGGCTATCGCGGCTTTCGCGAACGCTATTATCCCGAGCATCGCGAACTCTTCACGCGCCTGACGGAGATGGGGCAGGCGCCCAAAGCGATGATCGTGAGCTGCTGCGATTCGCGCGTCGACCCGACGGTGATCTTCAGCGCGCAGCCCGGCGACCTCTTCGTGGTGCGCAACGTCGCCAACCAGGTGCCGCCCTGCGAATCGGGCGGCCAGTATCACGGCACCAGCGCGGCGCTGGAGTTCGCCGTTCTCGGGCTCGGGATTCCGCACGTCGTCGTGCTCGGTCACGCGCAGTGCGGCGGCGTCGCCGCCTTTCTCGACAGGATGCACCGGTCCGACGCGCGCGACGACGGCGCCGCGCCGGACGGCGGGTTCATCGACCAGTGGATGTCGCTGCTGGAGCCGGCCTGGACGCGCGTCCGGCGGACTCGCCCGGAGGCCGAGGGCGCGGCGCTGCAGCGCGCGCTGGAGGAGGCCTCGGTGGTGCACGCGCTCGACAACCTGAAAAGCTTTCCCTTCGTGCGGGAGCGCATGGCGCACGGGGCGCTTTCGGTGCACGGCGGCTATTTCGACATTCCGACCGCCGAGCTTTCGGTGTTCGACCCGGCGCACGACGCCTTCGTGCCGCTGGCGTCGGACGACGATTGACGACGGCCGACGATCACGCGCCGTCCATCGTCAGCACGGCCGCGCCGCGCAGGCGTCCCTCGCGCAGCCGGGCGAGTGCTTCGTTGGCCCGCTCCAGCGGCACCGCCTCGACCGTGGTCCGCACGCCCGCCTCGGGGGCGAGCGCCAGGAACTCCTCGCCGTCGCGGCGCGTCAGGTTCGCCACCGACAGCACCTTCCGCTCGCGCCACAGAATCTCGTAGGGGAAGCTCGGGATGTCGCTCATGTGGATGCCGGCGCAGACCACGCTGCCGCCCGGCGCCACGGCCCGCAGCGCCGCCGGCACCAGGGCGCCGACCGGGGCGTAGATGATCGCGGCGTCGAGCTCCTCCGGCGGCGCGTCGCCGGACTCGCCGGCCCAGACGGCGCCGAGCTCGCGCGCGAAGTCCTTCGCGGCCTCGTCGCCCGGGCGCACGAAGGCGAAGACCTTGCGCCCCTGATGGCGCGCGACCTGGGCGACGATGTGGGCCGCGGCGCCGAAGCCGTAGATGCCGAGCCGCTCGGCCTCGCCCGCCAGGCGCAGCGATCGGAAGCCGATCAGACCGGCGCAGAGCAGCGGGGCCGCCTCGACGTCGCTGTAGTCGCCGTGGATCGGGAAGGCATAGCGCTGATCGACGAGGGCATAGTCAGCATAACCGCCGTCGAGCGTGTAGCCCGTGAATTTGGCCTCGGGACAGAGGTTCTCGCGTCCGCTGCGGCAGAAGCGACAGGTTCCGCAGGTCCAGCCCAGCCAGGGAATGCCGACCCGTGTCCCCTCGGGAAAGCGCTCGACCTGCGGTCCGTGGCCGACGACCGTACCGATCACCTCGTGACCGGGAATCAAAGGCAGCTTCGGCTCGGTCAGCTCGCCGTCCACGACATGCAGGTCGGTGCGGCAGACGCCGCAGGCCCGGACCCGCACCAGCAGCTGCCCGGACCCCGGCTCGGGGACCGGCAGGCGGTTGAGCGCGAGCGGCTCCCCGGCCCGCTCCAGCACCATGGCACGCATTTCGGGCGGCATCGCACCTCTCTTCTCTTCCAGCAGAACGGCGGCCGACGGGCAGGATAGCCGTCCGGCCCCGGCTTGTCGCCCGGGCCGCGTCTTGGGTCGCGGCCGGCGGCTTCGCTCGGGCGCGGCGCCCGCGCCTTGTCGCCGGCGGTCGCCGTCCCCATAGTGCAGATATGGTCAGAACGAGGTCCGAAGGCGAAGGATCCACGGCAGGGCCGCGTGCCGATGCGGCCCCGGTCCGCACTCTGAAGCGCGGCCGGGCCAAGGCCGGCGACGCGCAGAAAGACGAGTTCCTGCTGCGCCCCGATCCGGCCGATCCCCGCCTGACCCGGACGCTGCGCGGCATCGACCAGGACGGCCGGCCGGTCGAAACCGCGGTGGTGGTCGAGCGGCCGCTGACGCTCTACCTCAACGGGCAGGAGATCGTCACCGTCATGACCATCGGCGACTATCCCGACTATCTCGCGGTCGGCTATCTGCTGAACCAGAACATGCTGCGCGCCGACGACCGCATCACCGGCATCGACTACGACGAGGAGCTCGAGGTCGTCGTCGTGCGCACCGAGCGCGCGACCGACTACGAGGAGAAGCTCAAGCGCAAGGTGCGCACCTCCGGCTGCGCCCAGGGCACGGTGTTCGGCGACCTCATGGAGAAATTCGAGGATGTCGTCCTGCCGGGCGACGCCGAGCTGCGCACCTCCTGGATTTACGCGCTGTCGCGCAAGGTCAACGCGGTGCCGAGCCTCTATCTCGAGGCCGGCGCGATCCACGGCTGCGTGCTCTGCGAGGGCGACCGCCCGCTGGTCTACATGGAGGACGTCGGGCGGCACAACGCGGTCGACAAGATCGCCGGCTACATGTTCCTCGAAGGCCTCTCTCCCGCTGGCAAGATCTTCTACACCACCGGGCGGCTGACCTCCGAGATGGTCATCAAGACGGTGCAGATGGGCATCCCGATCCTGATCTCGCGCTCCGGCTTCACCGCCTGGGGCGTCGAGCTGGCGCGTCAGGCCAACCTGACGCTGGTCGGCCGCGCCAAGGGACGGCGCTTCGTCGCGCTGGCCGGCGAGAGCCGCATCGTGTTCGACGCCGACCCGAAGGACGCCGGCGACGAGGCCGCGCGCCACCAGCGCAAGGGCGGCCGCAGCGACCCCGACGCGGCGTGACCGGCGCCCGCCCCGACAATGCGGCGGTCAATGAGGCGGTCGCCGGCGTCTTGCTGGCCGGCGGCCAGTCGCGCCGCATGGGCGGCGGCGACAAGTGCCTGCGTCCGCTGGGCGGCCGGCCGATCCTGGCCCAGGTGATCGCCCGCGCGCGGCCGCAGGTCGCCGCCCTGGTGCTCAATGCGAACGGCGACCCGGCCCGCTTCGCCGCGTTCGGCCTGCCGGTCGCCGGCGACGTGGTCGAGGGCTTCGCCGGTCCGCTCGCCGGCGTGCTCACCGGCATGGACTGGGCGGCGCAGCACGCGCCGCACTGCGCGTGGCTGGCCAGCTTCGCCTGCGACGCGCCGTTCTTTCCCGAGGACCTGGTGGCCCGGCTCGTGGCGTCGCTCGAGAATGCCGGCGCCGACATGGCCTGCGCCGCGTCGCAGGGCCGCGCGCATCCGGTCTTCGCGCTCTGGCCCGTGCGGCTGCGCGACGACCTGCGCCGCGCCATGGTCGAGGAGGGCTTGCGCAAGGTCGACCTCTGGACCGCCCGCTACCGCCTGGTCGAGGTGGATTTCCCGGTTGTCGGGACCGCGGCCGGTCCGCTCGATCCCTTCTTCAACGCCAACCGGCCGGAAGACCTAGCCGAAGCCGAGCGCTTCGCCGCCGCGTAACCCCTCCGCGACGGCGCCATCGCGAGCGCTGCATTGTGCCATTCCATGATCTGAGTCAATGACGTAGCGGCAGATCGCGGCTAAAGGCAAATCTCTACTGCTGGGAGTCCGATCGACGGTCGGGTGAGGACCTCGACGGGTCTCTCGAGGAGAATCCAATGAAAAGGGAATCCCAACAACGCGGTTGCCGCGCAATCGGCGTCGCAACGCGTCTTCGTTATGGGGTCGGCTTCGGTATGGCTTTGCTTCTGGGAGCGCTCTGGGCACCGGATCGGGTTTTCGCGCAGGTTCAAGGGGAGGAGTACGAGGCCAGCGGCCACGCGCACGATATCTCCGACACCTGGGCGATCGCCCGCGGCGGTCAGCTCTATGACGCATGGTTTGCGGTCACCGAGCAAGATCCGCCGGAACAGACCCATCCGGCCTATCCGGCAGCCGGCAAGAAGTCAGGTGCCACAACCTGGCGCTGCAAGGAATGTCACGGCTGGGATTACATGGGCAAGGACGGCGCTTACGGGTCCGGGTCGCATTTCACGGGGATCAAGGGCGTTCGCGGCGTCGCCGGAATGCCGCCTGAGGAGATCCACCAGATCATCATGAACAAGACGCACGGCTTCACCGAGGCGACGATGTCGCACAGCGCGATGGAGAAGCTGGCTTTGTTCCTAAGCCGCGGTCAGGTCGACGTCGACCGCTATATCGACCGTGCAAGCAAGGTCGTGCGCGGCAATCCGACCCGCGGTGCTGCGTTCTTCCAGACGATCTGCGCGGTGTGCCACGGCTTCGACGGCAAGGCGATGAACTTCGGCGACGAGCAGGAGCCCGAGTACATCGGTACGATCGCCCACGAGAACCCCTGGGAAGCGCTGCACAAAATCCGCTTCGGCCAGCCTGGCGTGGGTATGGTGGCCCTGGCGGTGCTCGATATCGAGGATCAGGTCGACATCCTGGCCTTCACGCAGACCTTGCCCACGGAATAGGGTGCGTCGCCGGGCGCCGGTCCGATCGCGCCCCGCCGCCCGGCTTCGCAGGATCCGCTCCCTTGTGCCCCGCCCTTGACGCGGCGCCGGCACGCGTCTTTATCTGTCCCGAATTCCTGGCCGATCGGGGTCGTCAGGCTTGCCTGGCGGCCCCATATTGAAACCTTGGGCGAGCGGAGAGAGGCGTGCCATGCAGGAATGCCGGACCATGGCGGAGGTGCGGGCCCAGATCGATCGGCTCGACGAGCAGATCGTCGACCTGCTGGCCGAGCGCGGCGGCTACGTCCGTCAGGCCGCACGGATCAAGGCGCGCCGCGCGCAGATCATCGATCCGCCGCGGATCGAGGAAGTCGTGGCCAAGGCCCGCGCGCGCGGCACGCGCAGCGGCCTGCCGGGCGAATTGATCGAGCCGCTGTATCGCCTCATGATCGAACGCTTCATCGCCCTGGAGACGCAGGAGCATGACCGCCTTCATGACGTCGCGGAGGATTGACCCGACCGCGCCGCCGGCGCCCTGGGCCGCGCGTGCGGGCCGGAGCGGCCCGTGATGTCCGGGATCGCGAAGGACGGCCCGGTGACGATGGCGGCGCAGGAGTCGCTGCCGCTCGGCGTGATCGTGGAGCGCCGCAGGATCGACAATCCGTGGAAGGAGCATTCCTGGCGGCCGGTCGCCGTGTTCACCGGCGCCGCGCCGCGCGACCCGGCGGGCGATTGGGCCGAGCTGCGCCACGGCGCCGACTGGGCGCAATACCATGCGGGGACGCTGCCGCTCGAGCTGTTTCGCCGCGAGACCCAAGGCTACCGGCTCAATCTGTCGCAGGAGCCGCCGCGGCTGTTCGTCGTGATGCGCACCGGCGAGGCCGCCGACAGCCGCCACGAGGTGGTGCCCTTCCTGGTGACGGCCTGTCCGCACGAGGCGCAGGACTATCTCGATTCCGGCGAGGAGCTCGTCGAGCCGGTCGCCATGCCGCCCGAGGTCATCGCTTTCGTGCAGGCCTATGTCGACACCTACCACGTCGACGAGCCGTTCCGAAAACGGAAGCGCAAGGGGCACCGCGAGGCCGGTGAATCCTTTGCGCGCCGGCCGCGCGTCGGGCGCCGGGACGACGGAACGGACACCGGGCGATGAGCGACGACCGCAGGAGCTTCATCTCGCGCTGGTCGCGGCGCAAGCGGGCGACCAAGGAAGAGGACGAATCTCCGTCGACGGCGGACCGACAGCCGCCGCCGAGCGAGGCGGTCGCCGCCGCGCCGGCCGAGCCGGGCGGGCCGGCCGGCGACACGGCCGGCGACACGGCCGGCGACGCGATCGCCGATCTGCCGGACGTCGAGACGCTGGACGAATCCTCCGACTTCACCGCCTTCCTGCGCGAAGGCGTGCCGGACGGCCTGCGTCGCCAGGCGCTGCGCCGGCTTTGGCGACTCAATCCGGTGTTCGCCAACGTCGACGGCTTGAACGACTACGACGAGGACTTCACCAATGCCGCGACCGTCGTCGAAGGCCTGAAGTCGGCCTATCGGGCCGGCCGCGGTTTCGTCGACGAGGCCGCCGAAGGCGACGCGCCGACCGAGCCGGCCGGCACGGAAGCGGCAGCCGCGCCTCCCGAGACGGAGTCCGCACCGGCGCGCGACGAGGAACCCGCTGCCAAAGCGGCGGAGCAAGCCGCGGAGGAGGCGTTGCCGGAAGGCCCGGAGGAGTCCGAATCCGGATCCGGAGCGGCTGCGGCTGGTCCCAGGCGCGCGCCGTCGCGCGCGGCCGCGCCGGCCAAGCCGGCCGCCCGGCGCCCGGCGCGGCAACGGCGCTGGGGGGATCCCTCCGCCTGAAGGGTGCAGCGCTGGTTCCCGCCGTTTAACGAAGTTAACCCAAGGTTCGCCGTGAATCGCTCGTTCCCACGGGAATGGAGATAGAGGATTCGCGCGCGAACGGGATTCTTTTGCATGCCTATGAAAATATTCGTCCAGAATAGCGATCTGCGCCAATTTGCCCGGCAATTTATTGACACGTTGATCGGAGCGGTTTCTAATTGCTGTGCGAAGGCGGAAAGCCACTAATAAAAAAAAGGAATTGGCTTTTCTGAACGTTGTCCGTGAGAGGCCGCTGTCGCACCACAAGTTGGGCTCGCGACGGTCACACGGGGTTCGGAAGGGAAGCCGTCTAGGGAGCATCGATTGAGCGGCACGACCGCGGGGCTTGAAATCGCTGAAGAAGACCAGTTGCGCGCGCAGTGGTATGGGCTGGTCGCCCGGTTGTTGTCGTCCGCGCCCGACGAGGCCGTGCTGAGTGCGCTCGGCGGCCTGCACGGCGATCACAGCGAGCTCGGCCATGCGATCGCGACCCTCGCGGCGGCGGCGCGCGGCACGAACCCGGAAGCGGTGCGCGACGAATACTTCAATCTCTTCATCGGCGTCGGTCAGGGCGAGCTGCTGCCCTTCGCGTCGTACTACCTGACGGGATTTCTCAACGAGAAGCCGCTGGCGCGTCTGCGCCAGGACATGGCGCGCCTCGAGATCGCGCAGACCGACGACGTCAAGGAGCCGGAAGACCATATCGCCAGCCTCTGCGAAATGATGGCGGGCCTGATCACCGGCGAGTTCGGCCGCCCGGTCGATATCGGCCGCCAGCGCGAGTTCTTCGACCGCCACATCGGCTGCTGGGCGCCGCGGTTCTTCGAGGACCTGCAGGCCGCCAAGTCGGCCGCGTTCTATATGCCCGTGGGCACGATCGGCAGCCTCTTCATGTCGATCGAGAGCGAGGCCTTCCGCATGGCGGCCTGACACGGGGATGCGATCTTCGGCCGGCGCGTCAGGGCGGGACGCCGGCGGAGCGAGACGAAGCCCGCCTGTAACGAGTTCACCGAAGGAAAGGGTGAGCGGCATGAAAAACCAGGATGCGACGACCATCGATCGCCGGGACTTCTTTCGGAAGATCACCCTCGGCGCCGGCGCGGCCGGCGCGGCGGCGGCAGGTCTCGCCGCTTCCAAGACGAAGGCGGCGGAACCCGCTCAGGACCCTGCGAAGGGTGCCGGCTATCGGGAAACCGAACACGTGAAGAAGTTCTACGACCTGGCTCGGTTCTGACGGAACCGCAACAGATTTGAACAGGAGAGGTCAATGCTGACGAAACGGACGAATGGGGTGGCGACTGGCCCCCGTTTGTCAAAGGCGTTGTCCGGTTTGACCGGAAGCGCAATTGACCGGCGCACCTTCTTGAAGCGATCTGGGCTGGCCGCGGGCGGCCTTGCCGCGGTCTCGGCGGCTGGCTTGGGACGGATCGAGAAAGCTCGGGCGCAAACCGCCGCTGCGGGCAAAATCGCGCGCATCAAATCGGTTTGCACGCATTGCTCGGTGGGCTGCACCGTGATCGCCGAGGTTCAGGACGGCGTCTGGATCGGGCAGGAGCCCGGCTGGGACAGCCCCTTCAACCTGGGGTCGCATTGCGCCAAGGGCGCTTCCGTGCGCGAGCACGCGATCGGCGAACGGCGCCTCAAGTACCCGGTGAAGCTGGCCGGCGGCAAGTGGCAGAAGGTGTCCTGGGACCAGGCGATCAACGAGATCGGCGACAAGATGCTCGAGATCCGCCAATCCTCGGGACCGGATTCGGTCTATTGGCTGGGCTCCGCCAAGCACAGCAACGAGCAGGCCTATCTGTTCCGCAAGTTCGCCGCCTTCTGGGGCTCGAACAACGTCGATCACCAGGCGCGGATCTGTCACTCGACCACGGTCGCGGGTGTCGCCAACACCTGGGGCTACGGCGCGATGACGAATTCCTACAACGACATCCACAATTCGCGCGCCATCTTCCAGATCGGCGGCAACCCTGCCGAGGCCCATCCCGTCGCCATGCAGCACATGCTGAAGGCGAAGGAGCAAAACAACGCGGCGCTGATCGTCTGCGATCCGCGGTTCACGCGGACGGCGGCCCATGCCGACGAATACGTGCGGTTCCGCCCGGGCACCGACGTGGCGCTCGTCTGGGGCATCCTCTGGCACGTCTTCGAGAACGGCTGGGAGGACAAGGAGTTCATCCGCCAGCGCGTGTGGGGCATGGACCAGATCCGCGAGGAGGTCCGCAAGTGGAATCCCGACGAGGTGGAGCGCGTGACCGGCGTGCCCGGCTCGCAGATGCGTCGGGTGGCCCGTACTCTGGCCAACAGCCGGCCGTTCACCATCATCTGGTGCATGGGCGGGACGCAACACACCACGGGCAACAACAACACGCGGGCCTATTGCATCCTCGGCCTGGCGCTGGGGACGATCGGCACCTCCGGCGGTGGCGCCAATATCTACCGCGGCCACGACAACGTGCAGGGCGCGACCGACCTCGGCGTGCTGTCGCACACTCTGCCGGGGTACTACGGCATCGCCACAGGCTCTTGGAAGCACTGGTCGCGTGTCTGGGACGTCGACTACGACTATATGCTCAAGCGGTTCCACTCGAAGGAATTGATGGAATCGAAGGGCGTCCCGGTGTCGCGCTGGTTCGACCTCGTGCTCGAGGCCAAGGAGAACATCGACCAGCCCGACAATCTGCGGGCCATGGTGTTCTGGGGCCATGCGCCGAACTCGCAGACCCGCCTGCCCGACATGAAGAAGGCGATGTCGAAGCTCGACATCCTGGTCGTGGTCGATCCCTATCCGACCATGACGGCGGTCATGCACGATCGCACCGACGGCGTCTATCTCCTGCCGGCGGCGACGCAGTTCGAGACCTATGGCTCGGTCACCGCGTCGAACCGCTCCATCCAGTGGCGCGATCGGGTCGTGAAGCCGCTCTTCGAGTCGAAGCCGGATCACGAGATCATGTACCTCTTCGCCAAGAAGCTCGGGTTTGCCGATGAGCTGTTCAAGAACATCAAGGTGAACGGCACCGAGCCCTTCGTCGAGGACATCACCGGCGAGATCAACCGCGGCATGTGGACCATCGGCTATACCGGCCAGTCGCCGGAACGCCTGCGGGCCCACATGGCGAACCAGCATACCTTCGACAAGACCACCCTGCAGGCGCGGGGCGGCCCGGTCGACGGCGACTATTACGGCATGCCGTGGCCGTCCTGGGGGACGCCAGAGTTGAAGCATCCCGGGACGCCGATCCTCTACGACCCCTCGAAGCCGGTGGCCGAAGGCGGCCTCTGTTTCCGCGCCCGGTTCGGTGTGGAGCGCGACGGGCAAAACCTGCTCGCCGAGGGCAGCTATCCGGTCGGCTCCGAGATCCAGGACGGCTATCCGGAGTTCACCATGGCGATGCTCCAGAAGCTCGGCTGGGACAAGGACCTGACTGACGAGGAGCGGGCCACCATCGAGAAGATCGCCGGCGAGAAGACCAACTGGAAGACCGACCTGTCGGGCGGCATCCAAAGGGTGGCGATCAAGCACGGCTGCGCGCCCTTCGGTAACGCCAAGGCCCGCACGGTGGTGTGGAACTTCCCGGACCCGGTGCCGATCCACCGCGAGCCGCTCTACACGCCGCGGCGCGACCTGGTGGCGGACTACCCGACCTACGAGGACCGCAAGATGTACAGGCTTCCAACCCTGTACAAGTCGATCCAGGACAACGACTTCTCCAAGGATTTCCCGACCATCCTGACCTCCGGCCGCTTGGTCGAGTACGAGGGCGGCGGCGAGGAGACGCGGTCGAACCCCTGGCTGGCCGAGCTGCAGCAGGACATGTTCGTCGAGATCCACCCGGTCGACGCGAACAATGCCGGCATCAAGGACGGCCAGATGGTGTGGGTCCACGGTCCGGAGAACGACGCCAAGGTGAAGGTCAAGGCGATGGTGACCGAACGCGTCGGGACCGGCGTCGCCTTCATGCCGTTCCACTTCGGCGGCCATTGGATGGGCGAGGACCAGCGGAGCAAGTATCCGATGGGGGCCGATCCCTATGTCCTTGGCGAAGCCAGCAACACGGCACAGACCTACGGCTACGACTCGGTGACCCTGATGCAGGAATCCAAGGTCACGCTCTGCCGTATCGAGCCGGCGTAAGGAGGCGCTGAACGATGGCTAGAATGAAGTTCCTCTGCGATGCCGAGCGCTGCATCGAGTGCAACGCCTGCGTCACCGCCTGCAAGAACGAGAACGAGGTGCCTTGGGGCGTGAACCGGCGGCGCGTCGTCACCATCAATGACGGCAAGCCGGGCGAGCGCTCGATCTCGGTAGCCTGCATGCACTGCTCCGACGCGCCGTGCATCGCCGTCTGCCCGGTCGACTGCATCTATCAGACCGAGGAAGGCGTCGTCCTGCACTCCAAGGACCTGTGCATCGGCTGCGGCTATTGCTTCTACGCTTGTCCCTTCGGGGCGCCGCAGTACCCGCAGGCGGGCAACTTCGGCAGCCGCGGCAAGATGGACAAGTGCACCTTCTGCAACGGCGGCCCGGAGCCGGACAACTCCGCCGCCGAGTTCCAGAAGTACGGCCGCAACCGCCTGGCCGAGGGCAAGCTCCCGCTCTGCGCGGAGATGTGCGCGACCAAGGCACTGCTGGCGGGCGACGGCGACATCGTCTCCGACATCTACCGCGAGCGCGTGGTGGCCCGCGGCTTCGGTTCGGGGGCCTGGGGCTGGGGCACGGCCTACCAGCAGAAGTCGGGGTCCTGATCGTTCCGATCGGGACACCCAATGCGGAGGCTCGAAGGGGATGGCGCGCGGCGCGCGCCGTCCCCGCCCGCGCACCAACATAATGTTCCGGCCATCCCGAATCGGGATAGACTTAGCAATACCACGCGGAGCCCGTTCCGGCGCAGGTGCGTTCTGGATAGCGCAGCGGAGGTGATTTCCAATGCCCGAAAAGCGTTCTTACCGCATGCTCGTCCTGTCGTTGCTCGTGCTCGGCATGGGACTCGCGGCCTGCGACGAATCGGAACAGGGCCGCATCCTGCTCTACGAGAAGGGAACCTATCTCGGCAAGAAGGACCCGGCGCTCAGCCAGCAGACCGAGGACGAGCTGCGCAGCCGGGCGACCTTGCAAGCGGGAACCTGACGGGCCCCGCCGTTATATTCCTGTCAGCATAGGACACCGAAAGCGATGCGTATTGGGTTCAAGTCCTCGACCGGAAAGCTTGGCGCGGTCGCGCTGCTGCTCGCGGTCCTGGCGGCTCCGGTCCTCCTGAGTGGCAACGCGGCGCAGGCGCAGACGCAAGGCCGCGAGGTGTCGGACGCGGAAGCCCTCAACGGGAGCGTGCCGGGCCAGTCCCTGGGCAGCACCAGCGACGCCCAATTCTGGCGCGAAATCCGCGGAGGGATTCAGGGCACCGTCTCGATCCCGAACAAGGAAGCCGGCGTCATGATCCAGTCCGAAGGCGAGAACTGGCGTGCCGTGCGGAACGGCCCGCTGACCGTCTACGGCGGCTGGGTCATCCTGGCGACGATCGGGATCCTGGCGCTGTTCTTCGTGGTGCGCGGCCGGATTCGAATCGACGGCGGACCGAGCGGGCGAACCATCGTGCGATTCACCGAGCTGGAGCGCTTTACCCACTGGATGACGGCGGTGTCCTTCATCCTGATGGCGCTGACTGGGCTCAACATGCTCTACGGCAAGTACGTCCTGATGCCGGCGATCGGGCAGACCGCCTTCGCGGCACTCACCCATTGGGGCAAGTACGTCCACAATTTCGTGTCCTTCGCCTTCATGGCCGGCCTCATCTTGATGATCCTGCTTTGGATCCGGCACAACCTGCCGGACCGGACCGATCTTATCTGGCTGGCGAAGGCCGGCGGCCTGTTCTCCAAAGACGTGCACCCGCCGTCGCGCAAGTTCAACGCCGGGCAGAAGATCATCTTCTGGCTCGTGATCCTCAGCGGCGTGTCGCTCGCGACGTCGGGTATCGCCCTATTGTTCCCCTTCGAGATCTCCTGGTGGTCGCCGACCTTCACTGTTCTCAATGCGATCGGCTTCCACCTGCCGGCCGACCTGCAGCCGGTCCAGGAGATGCAGCTTTCGCAGCTCTGGCATGCCGCCGTGGGATTGGTGATGATCGCGATCATCATCGCCCACATCTATATCGGCACGCTCGGCATGGAAGGCGCCTTCGACGCCATGGGCGTTGGCCGGGTCGACGAGAACTGGGCGCGCCAGCACCACGACCTTTGGGTCGAAGAGGTGACCGGCGAGACTGCGAAGGGCCACGGCGCCGGCAAGACGCAGCCGGCGGAATAGAAGGATTTCGCCATGGGCCTCTGGTGGATCGCCACGCGGCGTCGCTGCGGTCTCGCCGCGCTCGTGACCGCGCTGCTGACGGCCGTCGTTCTCGCGATGACCGCAGCGGGCGCCGCCGCCGCCGTCACCAAGGACGAGGCGGTCAAGCGCGTCGAATCGCAGTTCGGGGTGAAGGTGCTGCGGGTGAAGGCGGGCGAGGTCGACGGCCGGCCGGTCTGGTTCGTGACCGCCATGGAGCAGGGCGGCAACAGCAATTCCGCCTTCCAGGTGTCGACGCAGGCGATCGACCAGGAGACAGGCGAGCTGGTACCGGGGTATCGCGCCGGCATGCGCGGACCGGACACGCCGACCGCCGCCGGGGAGACCTCGCAGGTCGAGCGGCAGCCCGACGTTTTGCGCTCTCGGACATGGCGCTGATTACGGCACGTCGAAGAGTCGGAAACTTCCGCCGCCGCACGGCCCAAGCGCCTCGCTCGCCCTCGCGGTCCCTGCCGAGGCTTATCATGGGGCTGGCACTTGCGGTCGGGGCATTGGCTTGCGCCGGAGGCGTGCGGGCCGAGCTCGCTGGCCACGGCGGCTTCGTCAAGGGCGTCGCGGTGTCGCCCGACGGCCGCGAGGCGGTGACCGCCAGCTTCGACTACAGCGCCAAGCTTTGGGACATCGAGTTGCAGCGCGAGCTCGAGTCCTTCGACGCCCACGGCGGCGGGGTGAACGCGGTCGCCTTCGTTCCCGGCAAGCGGCAGATCGTGACCGCCGCCGACGACGGCGTGCTGCGGCTTTGGGACCTGGACACGGGCGCGCTGCTGCACAGCTTCGAGGGCCACCGCGGCAAGATCGCCGACGTGGCGGTTGCGCCGGGCGGGCACTTGGCGGCCTCGGCCGGCTGGGACCATACCGTGCGGCTGTGGAACCTCGACGCGCGCCGGCCGGCCGGCGTCCTGAGAGGCCACACCAACAATGTCAACGCGGTCGCCTTCTCGCCGGACGGCACGCGGCTTCTCTCGGGCGGTTACGCCGGCGGCCTGATTCTGTGGCGGATTCCCGACGGCACCCGGCTGGCAGAGTTCGGCGGACACGACTTCGGCGTGACCTCGGTCGCCTTTCTCCCGGACGGGCACCGCGCGGTCTCGGCCTCGATCGACGCCACGGTCCGGGTTTGGGACCTTGAGACCGGACGCGAGTTCGCCGAGCTCGTCGGCCACGAAGGGCCGGTGCTCGGCGTCGCGGTCTCGCCGGACGGCCACTGGGCGGCGTCCGGCGGAATCGACCGTACGGTGATCCTGTGGAACCTCGAATCGCGCACCTTCCAGCGCGCCTTCTTCGGCCATACCGCGCCGGTCTGGTCGCTTGCCTTCCTGCCGGACGGGCGGCGGCTCCTGTCGGCCGGGGCCGACGAGGTCGTGCGCATCTGGGACATCCAGACCGGTGAGGAGATCGGCCAGGGCGGCGTGCGCCGCGCCGCTGACACGCCGCCGCAGGTGGCCAAGGGGCCCGAGGCTGACAGCCCCGGCGCGCGCCTGTTCCGGCGCTGCGCGGTCTGCCACACGGTGACTGCCGACGGCGGCCACCGTGCCGGGCCGACGCTCTACGGCGTGTTCGGCCGGCGGGCCGGGACGGTGCCCGGCTACACCTATTCCGCGGCGCTCAAGGAGAGCGACGTCGTCTGGACCGAGAAGACCATCGACGCGCTCTTCGCCGAGGGCCCGCACGTTTACACGCCGGGCAGCAAGATGCCGCTGCAGCGCATGCCCTCGGCGGACGACCGGAAGGAGCTGATCGCCTATCTGAAACGCGTGACGGCGGCGAAGACGGAGTGACCGGCGCCGGTCTTGACGTGTGCGGCGCGACGGGCTTAATCGAGGACGGACATCAAGGGAGAGTCACATGAGGGCGTTCATATCCGGGACCGTAGCGATGATCGCGATTGCCGTGGTGGCCGCCGTCGTCCTGAATTCCTTGGGCCTCTCGTCGGCCGACGTGTACTCCACCGGCAACGTGCGGCTCTGAGGCCGCGCGGCGCGCCGTGGAGGCGGCCAGCGCCCGTGCCGCGAAGGGGTACGGGCGGTTTGGGCCGACAGGCCCGGCGTCGATCGGTCTGGCGGAACCTATTGGGCGGCGACGGCGGCCGTGGCCGGCTCGACCCGGGCGGCACAGAACTTGAACTCCGGAATCTTGCCGTAGGGATCGAGCTGCGGGTTGGTCAGCACGTTGGCGGCCGCCTCGGCGAAGCAGAACGGAATGAAGATCATGCCTTCGGGCACGTCGTCGTCCTGCCGCGCCTTGAGCACGATCTTGCCGCGGCGCGTTGCGACCTGCACCGCATCGCCCGGGCTCACGCCCAGGCGACGGATGTCGCGGCGGTTCAACATGGCGACCGCCTCCGGCTCGAGCAGATCGAGCATGCTGGCGCGCCGCGTTATGGCCCCGGTGTGCCAGTGCTCCAGCATGCGGCCGGTGGTGAGCACCATCGGATAGGTCTCGTCGGGTAGCTCGTCCGGCGGCAGCAGGTCGGTCGGCACGATCCGGCCGCGGCCACTCTTGGTCGGGAAGCCGTCGGCGAACATGATCTCGTTGCCGGGCTGGTCGTCGCCGTCGCAGGGATAGGTCACGGCGTCTTCGCGTTCCAGCCGCTCCCAGGTGATGTGGTTGAGGGACGGCATGATCCGCGCCATCTCGGCGAACACGTCCTTGGGATGACCGTAGTTCCAGTTCAGCCCGAGGCGCTGGGCCATCTCCTGGATGAGCGCCCAATCCTGGCGCGCCTCGCCCGGCGGGTCGAAGGCCTTGCGGCCGATCTGGACCTGGCGGTTGGTGTTCGTGAAGGTGCCGTTCTTCTCGTAGGCGGCCGAGGCCGGCAGCACGACGTCGGCGTGCCAGGCCGTCTCGGTCATGAAGATGTCCTGCACGACGAGGTGCTCCAGCATGGCCAGGGCCTCGCGGGCGTGCCTCTGGTCGGGGTCCGACATCGCCGGATTCTCACCCATGATGTACATGCCCTTGATCGTCCCGGCGTGGATCGCGTCGACGATCTCGACCACGGTCAGGCCCCGCTTCGGATCCAGCTTGGCGCCCCAGAATTCCTCGAAGCGCTGACGGATGTCCTCGGAGTCGACCGCCATGTAATCGGGGTACACCATCGGGATCAGGCCCGCGTCGGAAGCGCCCTGGACGTTGTTCTGCCCGCGCAGCGGATGCAGGCCGGTGCCGGGCCGTCCGACGTGCCCCGTGATCAGGGCCAGAGAGATCAGGCAGCGCGTGTTGTCCGTGCCGTGCACGTGCTGCGAGATGCCCATGCCCCAGAAGATGATCGAGGTTCGGGCCGTCGCGTAGGTGCGGGCGATCTCGCGGATCTTGGCCGCGTCGATGCCGCAGACCTCGGCCATCTTCTCCGGCGGGAAGTTCTTGATCTTCTCCCGCAGCGCCTCGAAGTTCTCGGTGTGGGCCTGGACGTACTGCTCGTCGTACAGCCCTTCCTCGATGATGGTGTGCAGCATGCCGTTGAGCAGGGCGACGTCGGTGCCCGGCTTGAACTGCACCTTGTGGGTCGCATAGCGCGACATGTTCTGGCCGCGCGGGTCCATGACGATGAGCTTGGCGCCGCGCTTTGCCGCGTCCTTGAGGAAGGTCGCCGCCACCGGGTGGTTCTGGGCCGGCCGGGCGCCGATCAGGATGATGCACTCGGCGTCCTTGGCGGCGGTGAAGGGGGCCGTCACGGCGCCGGAGCCGATGCCTTCCATCAGCCCCGCGACCGAGGAGGCATGGCACAGCCGCGTGCAGTGGTCGACGTTGTTGGTGCCGAAGCCGGCGCGCACCAGCTTCTGGAACAGGTAGGCCTCCTCGTTGGTGCCCTTGGCCGAGCCGAAGCCGGCCAGCGCGGCGCCGCCGTCGCGGTCGAGGATCGTCTTGAGGCCGCCGGCGGCGCGCTCGAGCGCCTCTTCCCAGGTCGCCTCGCGGAAGTGCGTCCAGGGGTTGGCCGGGTCGACCTGCACCGCGGCGCCCTTAGGCGCGTCGTCGCGCCGGATCATAGGCTTGGTCAGGCGGTGCGGGTGGTAGATGTAGTCGTAGCCGAAGCGCCCCTTGACGCAGAGCCGGTTCCGGTTGGCCGGCCCGTCGCGGCCGTCGACGTAGAGAATCTTGTCGTCCTTGATCTTCAGGGACACCTGGCAGCCGACGCCGCAATAGGGGCAGACGGTGTCGACCTCGCGGTCCGCGTAGCTCTGCCGCACGCCCGCGTCGTCGAGCAGGCTCGCCTCCATCAGCGCGCCGGTCGGGCAGGCCTGCACGCATTCGCCGCAGGCGACGCAGGTGCTGTTGCCCATGGGATCGTCGAAATCGAAGATCACCTTGGCGCCATGTCCGCGATAGGCCATGCCGATGACGTCGTTGCTCTGCACCTCGCGGCAGGCGCGCACGCAGAGCGTGCAATTGATGCAGGCGTCCAGGTTGACCCGCATCGCGACGTGGCTCGGGTCGGGCGCGAAGGCCTCGCGCGCCGGAAAGCGGCTGCCGGTGACGTCGAGCTTCTCGGCCCAGTTCCAGAATTTCGATTCGGGGTCGTGCGCCCGCTCGCGCGCCGGCTGGTCGGCGACCAGCAACTCGAACACCATCTCGCGCGCCTTGCGGGCCCGGTCCGAGGCGCTCGAAACCTTCATCCCTTCGCTCGGTTGGCGGATGCAGGAGGCGGCCAGCACGCGCTCGCCTTCGATCTCCACCATGCAGGCGCGGCAGTTGCCGTCGGCGCGATAGCCCGGCTCCGGCGCATAGCAGAGGTGCGGAATCTCGACGCCCTCTCGCTGGGCCACCTGCCAGATCGTCTCGCCCGGCTGGGCCTCGACCTCGCGGCCGTTGAGCGTGAATTTGATGGCGCCGCTCATTTCAGATCCTCCGGAAAATACTTCAGTACAGAGACGAGTGGGTTTGGCGCGGCCTGGCCGAGGCCGCAAATCGACGCGTCGCGCATGGTCGCGGCCAGTTCCTCCAGAAGCTCGGTGTCCCAGCGGCCCGAGGCCATCAGCTTGACCGCCTTTTCGGTGCCGTTGCGGCAGGGCGTGCACTGGCCGCAGCTCTCGTCCTCGAAGAAGCGCATGAGGTTGAGCGCCACGGCCTTCATGTCGTCCTTGTCCGACAAGATCACCACGGCGTGCGAGCCGATGAGGCAGCCGTATTGCTCCAGCTTGCCGAAATCGAGCGGCAGGTCGGCCATGGCCGCCGGCAGGATGCCGCCCGAGGCGCCACCCGGCAGGTAGCCCTTGAAGGTGTGTCCCTCGGCCATGCCGCCGCAGTAGTCGTCGATCAATTCACGCACGGAGACGCCGGCGGGCGCCAGCTTCACCCCCGGTTCCCTGACCCGGCCCGAGACCGAATAGCTGCGCAGCCCCTTGCTGCCGTTGGCGCCCTGGCCGGCGAACCAGTCGGCGCCCTTGGTCAGGATCGCCGGAATCCAATAGAGCGTCTCGACGTTGTTGACCAGCGTCGGGCGATCGAAGACGCCGACCTGGGCGACGTAGGGCGGACGGTGGCGCGGCAGGCCGCGCTTGCCCTCGATCGATTCGATCATTGCCGATTCCTCGCCGCAGATGTAGGCGCCGGCGCCGCGCCGGAGATGGATCCTGGTGTGCGGGGCGAGCCCGGCCTCCTGCACGGCGGCGATCTCCTTCAGCAGGATCTCGCGCGCCGCGGGGTACTCGTCGCGCAGATAGATGTAGACGGCCTCGGCCTCGACCGCCCAGGCGGCGATCAGCGTGCCTTCGAGGAAGCGGTGCGGCTCCCGCTCCAGGTAGTAGCGGTCCTTGAAGGTACCGGGTTCGCCCTCGTCCGCGTTGACCGCGACATAGCGCGGCTTCGGCTCGGCGCGCACGAAGGTCCACTTGCGCCCGGTTGGAAAGCCGGCGCCGCCGAGGCCGCGCAGGCCCGACTCGCCCAGCGTCTCGATCACCTGGTCGACCTCCAGGCGCCCCTCCAGGCAGTCCGCCAGGCGGCCGTAGCCGCCGTCGGCGCGATAGGCGTCGAGGCCTTCGTAGTCCGGCAGCTCGGGATGCAGATGGCCGCCGGCGGCGGCCTTCGCGACCCCGGCCACCGTGGCGTGGTCGACCGGCTTGTGGCCGACCTCGGCGACCGGCGCGGTGTCGCAGCGGCCCATGCAGGGCGCGCGGACCACGCGGACGTTGGCGCCCAACTGGGCCGGCAGCTCCGCTAGCAGCTTGGCCGCGCCCATCATCTCGCAGGTCAGGCTGTCGCAGACGCGGATCGTGATCTCCGGTGGCGGCGTCTCGCCGTCGAGCACGATGTCGAAGTGCGCATAGAACGAGGCCACCTCGTACACCTCGGCCATCGGCAGCTTCATCTCGCTCGACAGGGCCTTGAGGTGAGGTGCCGACAGGCAGCCGCAACGGTCCTGGATGAGGTGCAGATGCTCGATCAGGAGGTCGCGCTGCCGCGGCCGATCGCCGAGCAGCGCGCGAACCTCCTCCAGCGCCGCCGGGTCGATCTGCCGTCCCTTCGGGAAGAGGGGGGCCTTGCGGCGGCCGGATCCCGGGTGAATCAGTCTCTCCGGACCCCGGTCGTCGTGGGCCTGTCCGCCGGGTGCGTTTCCGTCTGCCATGATCGTCTTTCCGTTCCCTTGGCCGTTGTTCTAACGTTTCGCCCCGCTGCCCCCCGGCGCGCCGTGGATTGCGCCGGCACGGATCTATCGGATCGTAATGGCGAGAGGATCCCGAGCGGCGCGGGTCCGTCTTACTCCGATGGCGCGTCGAGGTCGATGATTTCCAATGCGATTTTTTGGGTGTCGATAAGCAACTTTCCCCGATGCTCGAAGTTGACCGTCACGCGGTGCCCGATCGCCGATTGGACCTGGCCGACTCCCCAGTCGGGCTGCTGGGGATGCCGCACGAAGGCGCCGGGGACCAGATCCTGCATCATGCCGCCATCGGGTTCTCGCCGCGCTTCGCTCGCTCGCCGTTGCCGGGCCGGGGAATCGGCGAATTTGGTATATTGTATACCACCAAGCCCCGGCCCAACAACCGCATTCGGGCCAGGGATAATCCCTAGTCCCGGGCCAGAAAGCGGCCTCGCCGGGATGCCTCGCGCGGCCGGTCCGCAACGCGGCGCGCGAGGGTTTTCCTTTAAGAATCTAATGTATATAGAGGCGACCCGGTTGCGGTCGCCTGGGATCGACGGATTGCGAAGCCCGCGCGACAGCGACCGTCGCGCGGCCGGGCTGAACCGGCCGTCGCGTGCTTGCCGACAGACACGAAGGGGCTCGTGAAGATGGGATTCCAGATCGACTTGCAGGTAGCGGAGTTGCTTGCCTCTCGCCTTTGTCACGACCTGGTCGGGCCGATCGGCGCCGTCAACAACGGCATGGAGCTGCTCGAGGACGAGGATCTCGGCATGGCTGACGACGCCGTCGGCCTGGCGGCGCAGAGTGCCCGTCAGGCGGCGAACATCCTGCAGTATTACCGGCTCGCCTACGGCATGGCCGGTGGTCGCATCGGCGGCGATCTGAACGCGCTGCGCGAGCTGGCCGCGGGCTACCTGGCCGCCGGCAAGATCGACCTCGACTGGAACGCCCGGCTGCCCGACGGCGATGCGCCCGAGGGCCTGGGCAAGATCCTGCTTAACCTGGTCGCGCTGGCCAAGGAGATGCTGCCGCGCGGCGGCACGCTGCGCGTCGAACTGCTGGACGAAGGCGGCCGGCTCTCCGCGGTGGTCTCCGCCGAGGGCGCCGGCGCCGCGATCCGCGAGGAGACGGCGCCCGGACTGGCCCCCGACGCCGTCGTGGAGGACCTCACGCCGCGCAACGTGCATGCCTATTTCACGCGCACCCTGGCGCGCCGGCTCGGCTCCGACCTCGAGGTCGACAGTTCGGCCGAGAACCGCGTCCGTTTCGCCGTCCCGCTGCCGGGCTGAGGGCGGGACGGCCGTTTCCTAACGATCCCCCTTAGACGATCCCAAGGGCGCCGGCCAGCCGGCCGCAGCGCGAGGCCCGGCCCGTTCGTCGGCCCGGTGCGTTCGTCGGCCCGGTGCGTCGGCGATTCGCCGCGCGCGGCCGAGGCGGCACGCGCCGCCCGACAGCCGTTTTCCGACGTTGTCTCCAATGTCCTTGACAGAGGCGGCAGCCTGGACGACATTGCAAACAGGAATGATAATCATTCGCAATCCTGTCGAGCCATACCGGGCACGGTCCCGCGACGAGGGTTTATTCCATAGTAATTTTATGGATATGGTCCCGGGGCCTGGATCGGGCCGCCGTCCCTCTAGCGACGCACGACGCGCCCACGACCGCACGGAGAAACTTAATGCGCAATGTCCCGCTTCTTTCCCTCGCTGCCGCCGCCCTGGCGCTGTTGGCCGCCGTCGCGCCCGTGCGCGCCGAGGAGGAACTCAACATCTACACCTCGCGGCACTACCAGAGCGACGAGGCGTTCTACGAGAATTTCACCAAAGAGACGGGCATCCGGATCAACCGCATCGAAGGCAAGGACGATGCACTGATCGAGCGCCTGCGCAACGAAGGGCGCAACAGCCCGGCCGACGTGCTGATCACGGTCGACGCCGGACGGTTGTGGCGCGCCGACCAGCTGGGGCTCTTCCGAGAGGTCGATTCCGATAGTCTCGACCGGCGCATTCCGGCCGAGCTGCGCAGCGCCGAGGGCCATTGGTTCGGGTTCTCGCTGCGCGCCCGCCTGATCTTCTACGATAAGGCGCGCATCGAACCGGGGGCGATCAAGACCTACGAGGACCTTGCCGACCCGCGGTGGAAGGGCCAGGTCTGCATCCGCTCCAGCAGCAACATCTACAACCTCTCGCTGCTGAGCTCGATGATTGCGTCGCGCGGCGAGAAGGCCGCGGAAGCCTGGGCCAAGGGCGTGGTCGCCAATTTCGCGCGCGACCCGGAGGGCGGCGACACCGATCAGATTCGCGCCGTCGCCGCCGGCGAATGCGGCATCGCCGTCGCCAACTCCTACTACTTCGCGCGGCTGCTGGCGAGCGACGACCCGGCGGACCGCAAGGTGGCCGAAGCGGTCGGCGTGGTCTTTCCCAACCAGGACGATCGCGGCACGCACGTCAACATTTCCGGCGCCGGCGTGTTGAAGTGGGCGCCCCATCCGGATGCCGCCGTGCGCTTTCTGGAGTACCTGGCCAGCGACGAGGCGCAGCGCATTTTCGCCGACGGCAACGACGAATATCCCGTCGTCGAGGCGGTACCGGCCAACAAGGTCCTGCGCAAACTCGGCGACTTCAAGCGCGACACGCTGAACGTCGCCGAATACGGGCGGAACCAGCCTCTGGCGCAGATGATCTTCGACCGCGCCGGCTGGAAATAGGCGGCCCGCGCCCGCGGCGGAGCGGCGCGCGGCAGATTACGGCGCCGCGCTCTGCGAGGCGCTGCCCGGTCGGCCGCGGGCGATCGCCCGGCTCAGCAGCACCAGGGGCAGGATCCCGACCGCGACGATGGTCAGCGACGCCGTGGAGGCCTCGGTGAGCCGCTCGTCGGAGGCCAGGTTGTAGGCCTGCACCGCGAGGGTATCGAAGTTGAACGGGCGCATGATCAAGGTCGCCGGCAGTTCCTTCATCACGTCGACGAAGACGACCAGCGCCGCCGTCATCAGGCTGCTCCACATCATCGGCGCATGAATCTGGACCAGGGTGCGCGCCGGGCTCCGCCCCAGACTGCGCGCCGCATCGTCGAGCGAGGGCCGGATCTTGCCGAGGCTGGCCTCGACGGTATTCAGCGACACCGCCAGGAAACGCACTAGGTAGGCGAAGACCAGCGCCGCGATGGTGCCCGTCAGCAACAGCCCGGTCGAGATGCCGAGCGTGCTGCGCGCCCAGGCGTCGACGGCATTGTCGAAGTGGGCGAAGGGAATCAGCACGCCGACCGCGATCACGGTGCCGGGGACCGCATAGCCCAGGGCGGCGACCCGTGCGGCGAGCCGGGGTAGGCGGCCGCCGGCCAGCCGCGTGCCGTAGGCCATCAGCAGGGCCAAGGCGACGGCCAGGGCCGCGGTGACCGAAGACAGCGTGAAGCTGTTGAAGGCCAGCCGGAAGAAGCGCGTACCGAACTGCGCGTCGCCGGCCTCGATCGTCATGCGCACGAGGACGGCGGCCGGCAGCAGGAACCCGAGCGTCAGCGGCAGCGCGCAGGTCAGGACGGCGGCGGCCGCCCGCCAGCCGCGCAGGGGATAGCCGGGCAGGTGCCGGTAGCGGCCCGAGGCATGATAGTACCGCGCGCGGCCGCGGCTGCGCCGCTCGAGGACGAGAACGACCAGGACGAAGACCAGCAGCGCCGCCGAGAGCTGCGCCGCCGCGACCCGATCGCCCATGGAGAACCAGGCGCGCACGATGCCCGTGGTGAAGGTCTGCACGCCGAAGAAGGACACCGTGCCGAAATCGGCGATCGTCTCCATCAGCGCCAGCGCCACGCCGCCGGCGATGGCCGGGCGGGCCAGCGGCAGGGCGACCCGGAAGAAGCTGGACCAGGCGGTGCAGCCGAGCGTGCGGCTGACCTCGAGGGCGCAGACCGACTGCTCGAGGAAGGCGGCCCGCGCCAGCAGATAGACGTAGGGGTAGAGGACGAACGACAGCATGGCCACGGCGCCGGGCAGGCTGCGTACGTCCGGGAACCAGTAATCCCCCGGGCCCCAGCCGGTGACGCCGCGCAAGGCACTCTGCACCGGGCCGGCGAACTGGAGGAAGTCGGTGTAGGTGTAGGCCATGACGTAGGCCGGCACCGCGAGCGGCAGAATGAGGGCCCACTCGAAGATCGGCCGCCCGACGAAGCCGCACATGGTGACCAGCCAGGCCGTCGCCACCCCGAGCATCAGGACGCCGACCCCGACCCCGAGTGCGAGCCAGAGGGTGTTCAGGATGTAGTTCGGCAGGACGGTTGCGGCGAGATGGCCCCAGGTGCCCTGGCCGGGCAGGAACACGTGGGCGAGCACGCTGAACACCGGAATTGCGAACAGCAGCGCGACTGCCACGGCGGTCCAGCCGAGCCAGCCGGCGCGGCGTGCCGGACGGGTCGCCGGCGGGGTCGCTAGGCCGGGCAGCGGGCCGCTCGGAGGCGTGCCGCCGGGCGGCGTGGTCGTGACGGTGGTGTCGCTCAAGGTGACCTTCGGGGCGTCCTGTCCGTTGGGCGGTGGGCCCAGTTATGACGGCCCTGCGAACCGGTCGCAAGAAATCACAGCCCGCCCCTCGGCGCTCCGGCGCGAGAACCCGCCGAAGGGCCTGCGATTCCGCGAATACAAAGGCGGAGTAAGGGCTTCTTAAGCTCTTTTTGTCACTGTGTTAGCGGGAATGGTGGGCTTGGTTAATGCCCGCCATTGGGCGCCATCGGACCCGTCAAGGGCAACGGATTTTTGGGGAATTGCGGTCATGGACGATCTTTTGAGTGAATTTCTAACCGAGACGAACGAGGGCCTCGCGGTCCTTGACGTCGAACTGGTCAAGCTCGAGCAGAACCCAAACGATCACGAGTTGCTGAGCAACATCTTTCGCCTGATGCACACGATCAAGGGGACCTGCGGGTTCCTCGGTCTGCCCCGCCTGGAGGCGGTGGCCCATGCCGGCGAGAACGTGCTCGGCAAGATCCGCGAGGGCGACCTCGTCGCGACGCCCGACGCGGTGTCGCTGATCCTGGAGTGCCTCGACCGGATCCGCTCGATCCTAATGGTGCTCGAGCAGACCGAGGCCGAGCCGGAAGGCGACGACGCCGACCTGATTGCCCGCCTCAACGCCTTTGCCGAGGGCGGGGCGCCCGTGTCCGGCGATGCGCCGGCGGGCGAGCCGAGCGTCGAGGAAGGCCCGGACGAGTCCGTGGCGGTCGACGAGCCCGCGCCCCACGAGCCCGCGCCCCACGAGGACGAGCCGCACGAGGACATGCCGCACGAGGAAGCCCCCCACGAGGACGCCCCCCACGAGGACGCCCCCCACGAGGACGCCGAAGCCGTTGCGGCACATGAGCCGGCGCCGCCGGCGGCCGCGCCCAAGACGCCCGCGGCGGAACCGGCTGCGGAGGACGGCAAGAAGGAATCGTCCCTGGCCAACCAATCCATCCGCGTCAACGTGGAGCTGCTCGAGAACCTCATGACGACGGTCTCCGAGCTGGTCCTGACGCGGAACCAGTTGCTGCAGATTCTGCGCAGCCAGAAGGACAGCGAATTCAACGCGCCGCTGCAACGCCTGAACCATGTCGTCTCGGAACTGCAGGAAGGCGTCATGAAGACGCGCATGCAGCCGATCGGCAACGCCTGGGCGAAGCTGCCGCGCATCGTCCGCGACCTGGTGCATGAACTCAACAAGAAGATCGACCTGGTGATGAAGGGCGCCGAGACGGAGCTCGACCGCCAGGTTCTCGAGCTCATCAAGGACCCGCTCACGCACATGGTGCGCAACTCCGGGGACCACGGCCTCGAGAGCACCGAAGAGCGACTGGCGGCCGGCAAGCCCGAGACCGGCAAGATCACGCTCAACGCCTATCACGAGGGCGGTCACATCATCATCGAGATTTCCGACGACGGGAAGGGGCTGAACGCCGAACGGATCAAGCAGAAGGCGCTCGAGAACGGTCTTGCGAGCGAGGCCGAGATCGAGACCATGACCGAGCAGCAGATCCAGAAGTTCATCTTCAAGCCCGGCTTCTCGACCGCCGCGCAGGTCACCTCCGTCTCCGGCCGCGGCGTCGGCATGGACGTCGTCCGGACCAACATCGAGAAGATCGGCGGCACGATCGAGCTGAACTCGGTCGAGGGGCACGGAACGACCTTCATCATCAAGATCCCGCTGACCCTGGCGATCGTCTCGGCGCTGATCGTCGAGTGCGCCGGCGAGCGCTTCGCCATTCCGCAGATCAGCGTGCTCGAACTGGTGCGTGCGGCGAACAACAGCGAAAACAGCATCGAGCGGATCAACGACACCCCGGTGCTGCGGCTGCGCAACCGCCTCCTGCCGCTGGTCAGCCTGCGCGAGCTGATGAAGCTGCAAGCCGGTCGGGATCCCGACGCGGAGGCCCTGGAGCAGGAGAAGGCCGTCGCGGCCGCCGGCGAAAACGTCGTCTCTCTGGACCAGCAGCGCCGAACCAAGAGCGACGACTTCATCGTTGTCACCCAGGTCGGCAGCTACACCTTCGGGATCATCGTCGACCGCGTCTTCGACACCGAAGAGATCGTGGTCAAGCCCGTTTCGCGAATCCTCCGCGACATCCAGATGTTCTCGGGCAACACCATCCTCGGGGACGGCAGCGTGGTGATGATTCTCGATCCCAACGGCATCGCCGCGGCCACCGGAGAGACCGACCTGCCCGACGAGCAGGCGGAGGCCGAAGCCGAACGCCATGTCTCCCACCACGAGGAAACGGTCTCCATGCTCGTCTTCCGCGCCGTCAACAAGGCGCCGAAGGCCGTGCCGCTGGCCCTGGTCGCGCGACTCGAGGAGATCGACCTCAAGACGATCGAGGTCTCGAACGACCAATACGTCGCGCAGTATCGCGGTCAGATCATGCCGTTGGTACGCATGGAGGGGGCCCCGGAGCTGGGCGACGAAGGCCGGCAGCCGGTCCTGGTCTTCACCGACCGCGACCGGACCATGGGCCTCGTGGTCGACGAGATCGTCGATATCGTCGAGGGTCGGGTCAAGGTCGAGCTCTCTGCGCAGCGGCCGGGCTTCGTGGGCAGTGCGATCATCGCGGAGAAAGCGACCGATATCGTCGATGTCGGGTACTACCTGACGCAGGCGTTCAACGACTGGTTCGGCGGTGAAAAGAACGATTCCTTCGGCGAAGACGGCGCAGGCCGCATTCTCCTGGTCGACGACAGCCCGTTCTTCCGCAATCTGCTGCAGCCCCTGCTGTCCGTGGCCGGCTACGAGGTCGTCTCCTGCGACAGCGCAGCGGCGGCACTCGAGTTGTGCGAGGCCGGGCAGGACTTCGACATCATCATATCCGACATAGAGATGCCCGGAATGAACGGGTTCGAATTCGCCGAGAAGGTAAAGAGCGAGACCCGCTGGAACCGGGTGCCTATGGTCGCACTCTCGTCTTTCGCAACGCCGAAGGACCTGGCGCGCGGCCACGAGGTCGGCTTTGCAGATTACGTGGCGAAGAACGATCGCGATGCGATCCTGACCACGCTGCATGAGACTCTCGCCGAGATGAAAGGTGCCGCATGAGCCAGATAACCACTGCCGACAAGACGAAGTCGGCCGCAAAAGTCTCGGACGAGACCGAGGAATTCGTCACCTTCACAATTTCCGGCCAGCTCTTCGGCATTCCCGTGCTGAAGGTCCAGGACGTGCTCAGCGCACATCAGATCACGCGCATTCCGCTGGCGCCGCCCGAGGTCATGGGATCGCTGAACTTGCGCGGCCGCGTCGTCACCGCCATAGACCTGCGCACGCGGCTCGGGCTGAGCCCGCGGGGCGACGATGCCGAGGCGATGAGCATCGTCGCGGAGAACAGCGGCGAACTGTACAGCCTCGTCGTGGATTCCGTGGGTGAGGTTCTGGCGCTTTCCAAGAGCGGCTACGAGCGCAATCCACCGACCCTCGATGCGAAGCTGCGCGCCTATTCGAGCGGAATATACCGCCTCGAGGACAGGCTTATGATCGTCCTCGACGTTCACAGGCTGTTGGACTACGGGCGCTCGACAGCGGCCTGACGGGGAAGGGGCCGGGATTGGTTCGGTAAGTGTCCAAGGAATTTCGGTGCTCCGGAGTACTGCAATGAAGACCTGCCTCATCGTCGACGACTCCAAAGTGGTCCGCATGGTCGCCCGCAAGATCCTCGAAAGCCTGAATTTCGAGATCGAGGAGGCCGAGGACGGCCAGCAGGCGCTGAATATCTGCTCGCAGAACATGCCGCAGGCCGTGCTGCTCGACTGGAACATGCCCGTCAAGAATGGGCTGGAGTTTCTCCAGGAGCTGCGTGCGATGTCGAATGTCGATCAGCCCATCGTCGTGTTCTGCACGACCGAGAACGACATGAGCCACATCCAGGAGGCCATTTCCGCCGGCGCCAATGAATACATCATGAAACCCTTCGACAGCGAGATCATCGAATCGAAGTTCACTCAGGTCGGCTTGATCTAAGAGACCGCGGCGAACCGGGGCAGGATGCCAGAAAACATGTCGGCCACGATTTCAAGTGACCAATTCCGCGTCATGATTGTTGACGATTCCGCGGTCATTCGCGGCCTTCTGACACGGGCGCTCGAGGCCGATCCGGCCATAACGGTCGTCGCCTCGGTTTCGAACGGACAGAACGCCTTGAATGCGCTGGATCGCCACGACGTCGAGATCGTCGTTCTCGATATAGAGATGCCGGTGATGGACGGGATGACGGCGCTGCCGCTGCTGCTGAAGGCGAAGCCGGGCATTCAGGTCCTGATGGCGTCGACCCTGACGCGCAAGAACGCCGAGATCAGCCTGCGCGCCATGGCCCTGGGTGCGGCCGACTACGTCAGCAAGCCGACCGCGACCAGCGAGATCCATTCCGCCGACTCCTTCAAGCGCGAGCTCGTCGAGAAGGTGAAGGCCCTGGCGGTTGCCGGGCGCGGCGCAAAACGCGGTGCGTTGCGGTCCAGTCCCGTGTCGCCGGGCACCGCGCCGGGCCGGCAGCAGTCGGCCGTCGCCCACACCGGGCGGGAAAGAGAGATCATGCTGCGGCCGGCGCCGCGCCAGGTGCCCGACCTGATCGCCATCGGCAGTTCGACCGGCGGTCCGCAGGCCCTGCTCAAACTACTCGCGGGCCTGGGCAACGAGGTGGGGCAGCCGATTCTGATTACGCAGCACATGCCGGCGACCTTTACCGCGCTATTGGCCGGTCACATCGGCAAGACGGCGGGCCGCCCCTGCGCCGAAGGGGTGGACGGCGAGACGATACGGCCCGGGCGCATCTACTTGGCCCCGGGCGGCTATCACATGGTCGTCGAGCGCACCGGTACCAGAGACGTCATTCGACTCAATCAAGACAAGCCGGAGAACTTTTGCCGACCGGCCGTAGACCCGATGCTGTACAGTCTCGCGCCGCTCTATGGGTCGCGGATGATGGTCGTCATCCTAACCGGCATGGGATGCGACGGACAGAAGGGGGCGGAAGCGGTGGTCAAGGCGGGCGGTTCCGTCATTGCCCAGGACGAGGCGAGCAGCGTCGTCTGGGGCATGCCGGGCGCCGTTGCCACGAGCGGTCTCTGTTCCGCCGTCCTTCCGCTCGGCGAGATCGCACCCTACATCCGAAAGCTCGTCGTGAGGTCCGCGGCATGAACGTAAGTGATTTCGAACTCATTGCGCAGCTCCTCAAGGAGCGCTCCGGCCTGGCTCTCAACAAGGACAAGGCGTACCTGCTGGAGAGCCGGCTGAATCCGGTTGCCCGCAAGTGGAACTTCGCCGGCTTCGACGAGCTCGCGCAGGCCGTTCGCGCGGGCCGCGACGAGGCGCTTCTGGTCGAAGTAACCGAGGCGATGACGACCAACGAGTCGTTCTTTTTCCGCGATCAGAAGCCGTTCGAGCAGTTCACCGGGATGGTGCTTCCCCACCTGCTCGAAAGCCGCAAGAACCAGCGCAGCATCCGCATCTGGAGCGCCGCCTGCTCGTCGGGCCAGGAGCCCTATACCCTGGCCATGCTGCTGAAGGAGAACGCGGCGAAGCTGGAGGGTTGGAAGGTCGACATCGTGGCGACGGACCTCTCGAACCAGATCCTGGATAAGGCGCGGGCCGGCCTCTATTCGCAGTTCGAGGTGCAGCGTGGTCTGCCGATAACGCTTCTGGTCAAGTATTTCAAACAGACCGGCGAGCGCTGGCAGATCGACGAGGGCATCCGCAAGATGGTCAAGTTCCAGAAGTTCAATCTTTTGGACGACATGAAGCCGCTCGGCCGCTTCGACGTCGTGTTTTGCCGCAACGTCTTGATCTATTTCGACCCGCCGACGAAATCCAAGATCCTGGCCAACGTCGCGGAGCAAATGCCCGCGGACGGCTTTCTCTATCTTGGCGGCGCCGAGACCGTGCTCGGAACCACCGACCGCTTCCAGGTGCTCACCGGGCAGCGCGGGATCTATACCCTGGCGGGCGACGGCCAGACGCCGGTGCGAGCAGCGGGCTGAGCGCAGCGCCGAAAGGGCCCCGATATTTTAGATAAGGAAAACCGGCGCTCCCCAGGGGGCAGCGCCGGTTTCCGTTTTGTGCGCTGTCGGAGACCTCGTCCGCGGCCTCTCGAAGCCCGAGCAAGCGGGCCTGGGGCGTCCTCAGGCGCCGGCTGCGACCCGCCGTTCTCCCTTGGCGCCGTCCTGCACCGGGACCGGATCGCGGAGCACGTAGCCGCGGCCCCAGACGGTCTCGATGTAGTTTTCGCCGTTGGTGGCTGCGGTCAGCTTCTTGCGGAGCTTGCAGACGAAGACGTCGATGATCTTGAGTTCGGGCTCGTCCATGCCGCCGTAGAGATGGTTCAGGAACATCTCCTTGGTCAGGGTCGTGCCCTTGCGCAGAGAGAGCAGCTCGAGGATGCCGTACTCTTTGCCGGTCAGATGGATCGGCTGGCCGTCGACCTCGACGGTTCGCGTGTCCAGGTTGACGGTAAGCCGGCCGGTCTTGATGATGGAATCGGAATGCCCCTTGGAACGGCGAACGATCGCCTGTATGCGGGCGACCAGCTCGCGCTTGTCGAAGGGCTTGGTCAGATAGTCGTCTGCGCCGACGCCGAGGCCCTTGATCTTGTCGTCCAGGCCGTTCAGGCCGGACAGTATGAGGATTGGAGTCTTGACGCGGGCCGCGCGCAGCCGGCGCAACACCTCGTAGCCGTCCATGTCGGGCAGCATCAGATCGAGGATGATGATGTCGTAATCGTACAGCTTTCCGATTTCGAGCCCATCCTCGCCCATGTCCGTCACATCGCAGACATAGCTTTCGGAGCGCAGCATCATCTCGATGCTCTGCGCAGTAGACTGATCATCCTCGACTAGAAGTACTCTCATGGAATCAAACCCTGCCAGGTGGTTTCGGACGGAACCGATTGACGTTAACCATTTTGCGGAACTTTTATTAATAAATCCTTAGCGCCGCAAGCACGATTTCTCATATTTTACGGAAACTTAAGCGCGGGACCTGATACTTTCCATCGCTGGGGGGAGCGATTCACGTGAAAAAGCTGCCCTTGGCGCGGCGATCGGGACCCTGCGAGGCGCCCCGGTGGCCTGCCCGGCGGGACGCCGGCATAGCGGCCGCCGGTCCAAGGCGGCGCAGCGCCGGCGCCGTGACCGGGCCCCGCTAGACCGAGGGAGACGACGCCACTTGACCCTTTCGATCACCACGCTGATCGACGAAATAGAGCGGATTCCCGACTACCGGCTTTACGGACGCGTGGCCAGTGTCCTCGGCATGATGATCGAGGTCGCCGGGCTGGACCATGCGCTCTCCGTCGGCGACCTCTGCAATATCGTCGCCCGGGGCGGCGTCCGCGTTCCCTGCGAGGTGATCGGGTTCCGCAAGAGCCGGGCCCTTGTCCTGCCGTTCGGGTCGGTCGACGGGATCGGACTCGGCTGCAAGGCCGAGGTCGTTCAGGCCGAGCCCGTGATCTGGCCGACCGAGGCCTGGCTCGGCCGGGTGATAAACGCGATGGGCGAGCCGATAGACGGCAAGGGGCCCTTGCCGCAGGGCGACGTCCCCTATGCCCTGCGCCAAGCGCCGCCGCCGGCGCACAGCCGTCAGCGGGTGCGCGGCAAGATCGACCTCGGCGTGCGCGCCCTCAATACCTTCGTGACATGCTGCCGCGGCCAGCGCATGGGCATTTTCGCCGGGTCCGGCGTCGGCAAGTCGGTTCTGCTGTCGATGCTGGCACGGTATACGACCTCGGATGTCAACGTCATCGGCTTGATCGGCGAACGCGGCCGCGAGGTTCAGGAGTGGCTCGAGGACGACCTCGGCGCCGAAGGCCTCGCGCGTTCGGTCATCGTCGTGGCGACCTCGGACGAGCCGCCCCTCGTGCGGCGCCAGGCGGCTCACTTGACCCTGGCGGTCTCCGAATACCTGCGCGACCGCGACAAGGACGTGCTCTGCCTGATCGATTCGGTCACGCGCTTCGCCATGGCCCTGCGCGAGATCGGGCTCGCCGCCGGCGAGCCGCCGACCAGCAAGGGATACACGCCGTCGGTCTTCGCCCAGTTGCCGCAGCTGCTCGAGCGCGCCGGGCCGGGCGTCGCCCGCGGCTCGATCACCGGATTGTTCACGGTGCTGGTCGAGGGCGACGACCACAACGAACCGATCGCCGACGCGATTCGCGGCATTCTCGACGGCCAGATCGTGCTCGACCGCAAGATCGCGGAGCGCAACCGCTATCCGGCGATCAACATTCTGCGAAGCGTGTCGCGGACGATGCCAAAGTGCAACAGCGAGGCGGAGACCGAACTGGTCGACCACGGCCGCCGCCTCATGTCGACTTACGAGGACATGGCCGAGCTCATTCGCATCGGCGCCTACAAGCGCGGCAGCGATCCGGAGATCGACGATTCCATCGACCGCCACGGCCCGCTCGAGTCGTTTCTCTCCCAGGGGCGCAGCGAACGGGCCGACCTCGCCGGCGGCTATGCCGCCCTGGCGGAGATTCTCGAGATGCCCTGGCCGCCCGCGGCGGCGGGGCCGGCGGACCCGGAACAGGGTTAGGCCGGCGGGCGCGGGTCGATGTCGGCGCTCAACAGCCTTGTGCGGGTCCACACCTGGGGCCTGAACGAAAAGCGCCACAAGCTGGCCGAGCTCGATGCCTATGCCGACAAGCTGCGCAACAAGCTCGCCGCGCTGGAGCGGGAGATGGAGACCGAGCGCGGGGCCGCCGACAAGTCGCTCGAAGGCACCGCCGCGTTCCCGGCCTTCGTCGCCGCGGCGCTGGAGCGCCGGCGCCGGTTGCGCGAATCGCTGGCCAACATCGAGCAGGCCGTGGAGCTGGCGCGCGAAGAGGTCAACGCCGCCTATCGGGAGCTGAAGAAGTATCAGCTCGCCTACGACAATTACCTGCAGCGCGAGGCCGAGGAATCGGCCCGCCGCGAGCGGGAGGAGCTTGACGAGATCGGCGTCGATCTGCACCGGCGCGCGCAGGACCGTCCGGGCGGTCCGGACGGCCGGACCTAGCGCCCACGGCGATCCGGCACCCCCGTTCGTCCCCGCCCGGACCCGGCGAGCGAGCGGCGATCGACAGGCCGCAGTGTCATTCCGACGGCAGGCCCAGGACCGAAACCAGGAGACACACGACCGTCAGCCCGGCGAAGAGCGCCAGCCGTGCGCCGCGCCCGGGCAGGTCGGCCATGCGTCGGGCGACGAGGAAGGCCACCAGGCACTGCAGGAGGTAGAACAGGGCGAAGGCGCGCGACGCATAGGCGATGATGCGGTTGACATCGGTTTCCCAGGTCACGGCGAGCGTCACGGCCAGGATCAGTAGGTAGGCGAGGCGCAGCGGGACCCTGCGGTGCGTGATGTCCTCGATCAATCCGCCGCTGCCCGCGTCGTCGGCCACCGCCGCGCTGAATTGGCTGCCGATGGCCGCGATGACGATCAGGATCGGCAAGACCACGGCGACCGGTCGGATCATGCCGATGATCGCCGTCACGTCGGCCCCCAGTCCGCCGTGGAACAGGACCGTCGCGAGTCCGATGAACACCAGATAGATCGCGGCGGACAGGATCTGCGCGCGGCGCATGGTCGCGACACGCTGCTCGGCCGGGTGCTCGTCGCCGAGGTACCGCGAGGTCTCGAAGCCCTGGACGATGATCAGGAGGCCGAGCAGAACGCGCAGGTCATGAAAGTCGATCGCCGAGGAAACGGCCGGCAGACTCCAGGTTCCCGCGATGAGGCGATGCGCGTTCTCGACGCTCAGCCCGACCAGCAGGGCCGCGATGACGCCGAGGTTCAGGCTGACGGCATATTTCTCGACCGCCTCGAGTTCCTGAAGACCGCGCCACATTCCGATACCGCCGATGCCGACCAGGAGGAACGAGGCGATACCGTGGGCCGCGAGCTGGCTCTCTATGCCGAGGATGCTGAGGACGAAGGCGGAGAGCAGCTGTAGGTAATAGCTGATCGAGATGAAATAGGCGCCGGCCAGGATGACGCGTGAGAGGAACGCGACGTCCTGCGCCGGCCCGCTTCCCGCGTTCTCGATCGGCTCGAAGTGGCGGATGTTGAAGCGGATCGCCTCGCCCACGAGATAGGCCACGAGCAGCAGCAGCGCCATGAAGACGACCGCCAGATTGCCGACGATTCCAGCAAGCAGCGGGGCGCTGATCAGGAAACCGCTGCCCATGATCGAGGCGAGCGGCGTCACCGTCGCCCGCCAGCCGGACGAGCCGGCCAGGCGCGGCGAGAAGGCGAGGTAGCCGGCGACGGCGAGCGCCGTCAGAACGATCGTCGCATCGAGCACGAAGGGTGTCCTGCGGCGCTGCGGATCGGCGAGGCTCCGGATTTGGGCAAGGCCATAACGCAGTCCGCGCCGTTTCGCAAAGGGATTGCGGCTGTCGCCGACGCAGCGGCGCCCAGTGTTGGACGGCGGCCGCGTAATAGCGGCCGGCGAATATGGCGGG
>Ga0210144_1000150_pt1 | contig 39869 bp, 30 predicted proteins | sample Muzzi_PWA_D2_FD_185532 | JGI IMG/M metagenome (GOLD analysis project Ga0210144, IMG submission 185532) | Wetland microbial communities from San Francisco Bay, California, USA, that impact long-term carbon sequestration - Muzzi_PWA_D2 (SPAdes) | ecosystem: Environmental > Aquatic > Marine >...
CCCATCGCCTGGTCGATCTCACCCGCCGGCTGGCCGATCTCACCGGCGGCCGGGTCGATTCGCGCATCGCGCGCCTCCTCCTCAAGCTGGCGGATGATTTCGGTCGGGCTGGCGAGGACGGCACCTTTATTGCGCTCTCGTTGTCACGCCAGGAGCTGGCCGACCTGATCGGAACCACCATCGAGACCTGCATCCGCACCATGAGCCGCCTGGCCAAGGAGGACATCGTGCGCACTGAGGAACGCGGTTTCACCCTCCTCGACCGGGCAGCCCTGGAAACCCTCGCGGCGGAGTAGGCGGCCCGCGCTCGGCTCCCTTTAGATCCCCTCGACCACCCCAGGTTCCATCGCTTCGGCGTCGAGGGTGATCCACACGTGGTCTCCCACCACCACGCCGCCGCGGTCGAGGGTGCTGTTCCAGCTCACGCCGAAGTCGTGGCGGTTGATCCTCGTGGTGGCCCGGAATCCCGCGCGCCGGATCGGGCCGAGGTCCTGCTCTCCGTCCCAGTACGGGGTCGACCAGGTCCCCAGGTACTCGACGTCCAGGGACGTCTCCCGGGTCACGCCCCGGATGGTGAGGTCACCGGTGACGCGGAGCTCCGTCGCCCCGAGGGCGGTGACCCGGTCGCCCCGGAAGGTGATCTGCGGGTGGTGCTCTGCATCGAGGAAGTCGGCGCTCAGAAGGTGGGCGTCCCGCCCCTTCTCTCCGGTCCACAGGGTCGCGACGTCGATCCGCGCTTCCACCGCTCCCTTGGTCAGGTCGTCCGGGTCCAGCTCCACGTGGCCGTGGATGTCCGTAAAGCCGCCGCGCACCCACGTCACCATCATGTGGCGTGTGCGGAAGTGCGCCGCGGTGTGGCCAGGCTCAAAGCTCCAACGGTTCATTGAGCTCCTCCTTTGGTCGTTAAAGCTGGGACGCGTTGGTGCTCAGGATCCACCAGACGAACCAGCCGAGGACGACGAAGCCGATCAGCAGGAGGGTGGACCAGAGCGTCGCCACCTTCCAGCCGTAGTGGTACCAGAGGACCCAGCAGAGCCCCGCGGTGGCGAGGATGGTGAAGGCAATGAACAGGCTGGCGGCGAAGATCATTTGGAGTGGAACCCCTTCCCTGCCGCCGCCATCTCGCGGAGCAGCCCGGCCGGTTCGAGTCGTTTGCCGTAGCGTTTCGCGTAGCCGTCCAGCGCCTCCACCACGGCGGCGAGGCCCATGCGGTCGGCCTGCTTCAAGATCCCGCCGCGGAACGGCGGGAAGCCGAAGCCGAAGATCACCCCGATGTCGATGTCGGTGGGGTTCTGGATCACCCCGTCCTCGATCGAGCGGGCGGTCTCGTTGAGCATCTGGAGCCAGCAGCGCTCGGTGATCTCCTCGTCGCTGATGGAGTCGGCAGGCGCCTCTTCCCAGCCGAGCAGCTCGTAGACCGCCCCGTCCGGCTCCTTCTTCTCGCCGGAGTAGTCGTAGAAGCCCTTGCCGGCCTTCCTGCCGAGACGGCCGGCGTCGATCATCTTCTGGAAGGCGGGCGGCGCGGCGATCCGCTCGCCGAAGTAGGGCGCCATCACCTGGCCGGCGTGGTGGGCGATGTCCAGCCCGACCTCGTCCAGCAGCTCCAGCGGCCCCACCGGCCAGCCCCAGCGGCGCATGGCCTGGTCGATGCGGCGGATCGATACGCCCTGGGAGAGGATCCACGCCGCCTCGTTGACGAACGGCCCGAGCACCCGGCTGGTGAAGAAGCCCGGCCCGTCGTCGACCACGATCACCGTCTTGCCCATCTCGAGGCCGATCTTGACCGTGGTGGCCAGGGTCTCTTCGGAAGTCTTCGGCTGGCGGATGATCTCGAGCAGCGGCATCTTGTGGACCGGCGAGAAGAAGTGCATGCCGACCACCTGCTCCGGCCGCCCGGACGCCTTGGCCAGCTCGGCGATCGGGATGGTCGAGGTGTTCGAGGCGAAGATCATCCGTTCCGGACAGACCGCCTCCATCTCCCGGACCACCTGGTGCTTGACCTCCAGGTCCTCGAACACGGCCTCGATGACGAAGTCCGCCCGCTCGAGCGGCTCGTCGTCCGCGGTGCCGTGGATGCGGGCCATGGCGGTGCGTTTCTCCACCGGCGTCATCCGGCGGCGCTTGACCCGCCCGTCGAACACCTTGGAGGCGCTCTTCATGCCGCGGGCGAGAGCCGCGTCGTCCCGGTCCTTCATTACCACCTGGCGCCCCTTCTGGGCCAGCACCTGGGCGATGCCGGAGCCCATGAGCCCGGCGCCGAGGACGCCGATCCGCTCCACCGCCCGCGCCTTGCCGGCGAGCGCCTTGGCCCGGGCGTCGACGTCGTTCTTCATGAAGAAGATGCCCATCAGGCTCTTGGCCACGTCCGAGGTGACCAGGCGGACGAAGGCGCCGGACTCGAGCTCCAGGGCGCGGTCGAGCGGCAGCTCCATGCCGTCGTGGACGATCTCGATGGCGGTGAGTGGCGCCGGGTAGTGGCCGCCGGTCTTCTTCATGACGGTCTCGCGGGCCTTGCCGTAGACCAGCTTCTGGGCGAACGGCAGGCGCGCCGCCAGGTCCGCCGCCCGCTTGGCCAGCGGCTTCTTGCGGCCGGCCTTCTTGCCGCCTTCCACCAGCCGCACCGCCGCCTGGCGCAGGTCAACCGGGTGGCAGACCGCGTCGACGATCCCGAGGCGGAGCGCCTTCTTGGCCGGCACCCGCTTGCCGGTGAGGATCAGGTCGAGGGCGTCCGGCACGCCGATCAGCCGGGGCAGGCGCTGGGTGCCGCCCAGGCCGGGGATCAGGCCGAGCTGAACTTCGGGCAGGCCGAGGCGGGTCGCGTCCGTCTCTGCCGCAACGCGGAAATCGCACGCCAGGGCGAGCTCCAGACCGCCGCCGAGGCAGGCGCCGTCGATGGCGGCGACGGTGGGCAGGGGCAGGGCCGCCAGGCGGGCGGTCAGCGCGTGGCCGCGGCGGAGGAGCGCCAGGACCTCGGAGGTGTCCTCCATGGCCTCCAGCTCTTCGATGTCGGCGCCGGCGACGAAGCTGCCGGCCTTGCCGGAGAGGATCACCAGTCCGCGGGGAGCCTCCCGCTCGACCCGGGCGAGCTGCTCCTCGAACCAGCCGATGATGCGCGACGAGAGGGTGTTGACCTTCTTGGCGGGGTCGTCGAGCACCAGCCAGGCGATGCCGTCCGCGAGGGTCAGGCGGCCGGGAGCACGCTGCCCGGTCGACGGCTCGGTCTCGGTGCCGACGGGGGGTTCTGCGGTGGTGGGCATGGGAGCGATCCTTTCCGGTGGGTGTCCGCCGCGAGCGATGGGCGGGGAGGGATGGGAGCGCTCGCGGCTCCTTGACCATGCTAGGGAGGGTTGCCGCAACGTGTCAAGAATCGTTCGCGGGGGGACGAGGACCGGTCGGCACTCGGTCCGGCCTCACTCCCTCTCGAGCGTGCCGTAGAGCGCCGTCTCGCCGCCCAAGGTCGCCAGGCGCAGGCCGAGGCGGGTGCCGAGGGCGATCTGGCCGAGCACGAAGGCGAGCACCACACCGGCCCAGGTCCCTGGACCGGCGGTGGGTGCGACCGCGCCGTAGAGCCAGAGGAGCGCCAGGCCGACGACGGCGAAGACGGCGAACAGCCCGAGCGTCCGGAGCGGATGGCGGACGACGAAGCCGAGCCCGGAGAGCGCCGCGCCGACGGCGCTTCGCCGGTCCTCCAGGACCACGGCGACCTTGGCGTAGTCGAACGCCGTGCGCACCACGGCCAGGAGCAGCACCACCAGGGCGAAGCCGGCCAGGGTCCAGGTGAGGGCGGTGCGCTCCACCGTCACGTCCCGGGCCGCCTCTTCGATCGCGCCGAACAGCCAGCGGGCGCCGAGGAAGACGAGCAGGTAGAGGACGCCGGAGAGGACGGCCAGGCGGACGAAACGGAAGAAGAAGCGCCCGCCGGCGGCCAGGAGATCACGGAACGGCAACCGCCAGGCCCGGCCGCCGCGGCCGGCAAGGCGGTCGATGACGCCGCCCAGGAGGAGCGCCCAGGCGAGGGCGTAGAGGGCGCCCGCGGCGAGCAACCCCCAGCCGCCGGTGAAGCCGGGGTCGAACAGCCGCCCGCTCCACCAGGCGTCCAGGTTCTTCAAGAAGGCGCCGGCGCCCACGATTCCCGCCCCGAAGGTCCGCTCGAAGCCGCCGGCCGGGCCCCCGGCGTCGGCCTCGAATTCGCCGAACCACTCCGGGGCGTAGCCGGCCGCGAGGTCGCGCTGCACCAGCCGGTCGCCGACGGAGGTATCGATCGAGCCGGCCAGGGCGGCGGCGAACGGCAGGGCGACCAGCAGGTTGAGCACCCACAGGAGGACGAGCAGACCCGGCGCGGAGCCGGCGCGGACGATGCCTTCACGGATGGCGCGAAACAGACTCATCTCTAGCGCTCCTCTACCCGGTCAGATGAAGGACGCGACACTCTGGAAGAAGTCCTGGAGCCAGAGCATCCACTTCGAGGCCCACTTGACCGCGGCCAGGTGGGCATCAGCTCCGCCGCCTTCGACCAGGCGGGTGTTGTTCGACGGATGGAGGTCGAGCTGCAGCACGTGGTCCGGGTCGACCGCGGCGTACTCGAGCTTCGAGGGTCCTTCGTGGACGAACAGGCGCCAGCGCGCCTTGCCGTCCCAGTGCTCGCGGACCCGGGTCCCGTCCTCGAAGACCAGCAGCACGTCGGCCGGGAAGACCCCCTGGCCGTCGTGGCGCACCACGACCTCCGAGCGGTAGGTCTCCGGCGCCTCTCCACCTCCCCCGTCGCCCCCATCGCCGTCATCGCCGCCGTCCGCCGGGTCCCCGGCGTAGACCATCTCGCCGCCCTCCTCGGTGAACCCCCGCGGCCTGGCCGGCTCGACCGGGAAGCTGTCCGCCCGGAGCACCCGGTAGTCGAAGGTGACCGAGCTCCTGTAGACCTGGTCGAAGAACCAGGTCAGGTCGGCGCGCGGATCGTCACCCTCTCCGCCGAACCGCCGGGCGGCGACCTCGTTGGCGACGGCGAAGAAGTCGTCCGGCGTCGGGTGGTGGAAGGCGTAGCGGGAGAAGAAGGTCGACAGGATGTCCTGGAGCGCGTCCCAGCCCAGGTAGCCTTCGAGGGTCGACAGCCAGAGGGCGGTCTTCGAGTAGGTGATGTCGCCGTGGCTCCCCGGGTAGTAGAGGAAGGTCGGCGTCGCCGGCACGTCCCAGTCGGCGTGGCGGCGGTAGCGGTCCAACCGGTGGACCAGGGGGCCGGCGTGGATCTCCGGGAAGAGCACCGGCAGGAAGCCCCGCCAGTCGGTCCCCGGCGGCTTCAGGTAGCGCTCGACCAGGGCCTCGTCGCCGTAGCGCTCCTCCTCGGCACGGCCGGTCGAGAAGGTGTTCAGCCCCTCGTCCAGCCAGGCGTCCTCGGTCTCGTTGTTGCCGACGATGGCGTACCAGAACTGGTGCCCGCACTCGTGGATCGTCACCCCCTCCGGGTCGCCGCCCCCCATCGGATTGAACAGCCGCGTGCCGGCGGTGAAGAGTGTCGGGTACTCCATGCCGCCGGCGCCGGCCTCCCACGCCGGATCGATGATCGTCAGGTGGTCGTACGGGTAAGGGCCGTACCACTTGCCGTAGAGCTCGAGCGTCGCCTTGGTGGCAGCGAAGTGGCGCGCCACCTGGTCCGCGTGCTCCGGCTGGTAGAGCAGCCGGAGGTCGACCGGCGGGAGCCCCGCGACCTCGAACCGGTCGGTCGCTTCGAGGTATGCCGGCGAGGCGGTCCAGGTGAACGCGTGGACGTCCGCCTGGACGAAGCGGTGGGTGACCTGGCCGCCGCCGGCGTCCTCCTTGGCTTCCTCGACCCCGGTCGCGCCGACGACGAAGCGCTTCGGCAGGGTGATGTCCACCCGGTAGACGCCGTAGTCGGAGAAGAACTCGGTGTTCGAGTGGAACTGGTGGCAGTTCCAGCCGTCGGCGCCCTCAAAGACGCCGAGCTTCGGGAGCCAGTGGGCGATCAGGAAGAAATCCCCCCGGTAGCCGGTGCGGGCGAAGGTGCGCGGCACCTTGGAGTGCCAGTCCATCTCCAGGCGGACGGTCTCGCCCGGTGCCACGGTGTGTCCGAGCGGCACCACCAGGACGGTCCGGTCGGCGGCGTTGTCGTCGTCCGGCGTCGCGTAGGACGCGTCCGCGGTGAGGTCCTCGGCGACCTCGCCGGGCCCGGACGGAGCGTCTTCCCCGCCGCCCAGGAGGCGGATGCGGTCGACCTCGAGCCACCCCCAGTCCTCCTCGCGGATGTCGTCCTCGAGGTCGCCGGTCAGGCGCTCCTCCCGCATCCAGGTGGAGCGGTCGTTGCGCCAGGCGTTCCAGTAGAGGTGGAACCGGAGCTGGTCCGTGGCGGTGTCGGTGATGTTGGTCCAGGTGAGGACCTGGTGGCCCTGGAGGATGCGCTCCTTCGGGTGCAGGCGGACCTGGATGGTGTAGGAGGCGTTGCGCGGAGAGAGGGCGGCGGAGCTGTTCTGGGCGGCGGCAGACGTAGCCGTGACGGCGAGGAGCGCCGCCGCGGCGCAGACGAGCTGTGCTGGTCGCATGGCGGTCTCCAATATACCGGGTCTCCCTCTGATAGGGTTCCGCAACTTTAGAGAGACCCTGAACCATGGCTCAGATCTCCAAGCGCGGCCGGCTCAAGAAGGAGCTCGGCCTGTTCGACGTCTACGCCGTGGCCACCGGCACCACGCTCTCGGCGGGGTTCTTCCTGCTCCCCGGCCTGGCCGCCGCCCAGGCCGGCCCGGGGTTGGTGCTCGCCTACCTGCTGGCGGCGGTGCCGCTGATCCCGGCCATGTTCAGCATCGCCGAGCTGGCCACGGCCATGCCCCGGGCCGGCGGCGTCTACTACTTCCTGGACCGCAGCCTCGGCCCCATGGTCGGCACCATCGGCGGCATCGGCACCTGGATGGCGCTGATGCTCAAGGTGGCCTTCGCCCTGGTCGGGATGGGCGCCTACATCGGCCTGTTCGTGCCGAACATTCCGATCACGCAGCTCGCCGTCGCCATCGCCATCGCCCTCGGCATCCTGAACCTGTTCGGGGCGAAGAAGAGCGGCAACCTCCAGTCGTTCCTGGTCCTCGGGCTGATGGCGATCCTGGCGGTGTTCGTCGGCGACGGCGTGCCGCACATCGACCCGGACCGGTTCCAGGGCTTCTTCGACGCGGGCACGAGCGCGCTGCTCTCGACCGCCGGGCTGGTCTACATCAGCTATGTCGGGGTGACCCATATCGCCAGCATGTCCGAGGAGGTGAAGAACCCGGAGCGGAATCTGCCCCTCGGGGTCTTCCTCGCCCTCGGCACGGCCGTGGTCGTCTACGGCCTGGGCACCGCCGTCATGGTCGGCACCATCCCCATGGAGACCCTGCGCGGCGATCTCACGCCGGTGGCCACGGCGGCGGAGAGCTTCCTCGGCCGCTGGGGGGTGATCGTGGTCTCGGTGGCGGCCCTCCTCGCCTTCACCTCGGTGGCCAACGCCGGCACCATGAGCGCGTCGCGCTACCCGCTCGCCATGAGCCGGGACCACCTGCTGCCACGCATCTTCCGGCGCCTCTCCGGCGGCCGGACCCCGACGGTCGCGATCCTCACCACGGTGCTCGCGATCGTGGCGCTCCTGGTCTTCCTGGATCCGACCAAGATCGCCAAGCTGGCGAGCGCCTTCCAGCTCCTGATGTTCGCCCTGATCTGCGTCGCCGTGATCGTCATGCGGGAGAGCCGGATCGAATCCTACGACCCGGGGTACCACGCGCCGCTCTACCCCTGGATGCAGATCGTCGGCATCGTCACGCCGCTCTGGCTGATCGTCGAGATGGGCGCCATGTCCATGCTGGTGACCGGCCTGTTCGTGGTCGCGGGCATCGTTCTGTTCGCCTACTACGGCCGCCACCGGGTGGCGCGGAGCGGCGCGCTCTACCACATCCTCGCCCGCCTCGGGCAGCAGAAGCTGGACGCCGGGCTGGACCCGGAGCTCCGCCAGATCCTGCGCGAGAAGGGGCTGCGGGAGGAGGACCCGTTCGAGGAGGTGGTGGCGCGGGCGTCGGTCCTCGACCTGGACCCTGACTCCGATCGGGAGGTGGCGTTCGAGGACCTGGTCTGGCGGGTGTCCAAGGTGCTCGCGGACCGGGTGCCGGCAAGCGAGAAGGAGCTGGTCGAAGGCTTCCTGGAGGGGACCCGGATCGGCGTCACCCCGGTCGCCAAGGGTGTCTCGCTCCCCCATCTCCGTCTGTTCGGCATGAAGCTGCCGGAGATGGTGATGGTGCGCTCGAAGCGGGGAGTCCGGGTGGAGGTGTTCGACGTCCACGGCGGGCACGCCCCGGAGGAGCCGATCCACGCCCTGTTCTTCCTGGTCTCGCCGGAGGAGGAGCCGAAGCAGCACCTGCGGATCCTGGCCCAGATCGCCGAGCATGCCGACGACGACCTGTTCATGGAGACCTGGATGGGCGCCCGCAACGAGCAGGTCCTCAAGGAGACCCTGCTCCACGAGGACCGCTTCCTGAAGCTCCGCCTGGGCGCCGCCGGCCCGGGCGCGGACCTGATCGGCCGGTCGCTCCGGGAGATCGAGCTGCCGGAGGGAGTGCTGATCGCCCTGGTCCACCGCGACGGAGAGCTCACGGTGCCGCGGGGGCGGACGGTGCTCCGGGACGGCGACCGGCTGACGGTGATCGGGGGCGCGAAGGAGATCCACGCGCTCCGGGAGCGGTATCGCTGAGGGCAGCGGGCGGGGGGCAATCCACTGGATCGCCCCCCAACCCCTTTCCGTTCTCGTGCCTCAGCGCTACTCGGAGCCGGTCTTGTCGCTGAAGGTGACCGTCACCTGGTTCTGGTGGTCGCTCTGGCCGTCGCCGATCACCATCACCTGGATCGTCCGGCCTTCGGCCTTGGCGTTGATGCTCGCGGACTTGGTGTCTCCGCTCTGCCAGGTGTTGTTGCCGGTGATCTCGAAGCCGTCCCCTTCGAGGGCGTCCTTGTAGAACGCGATCACGTCGTCCGGATCGTCACCGGTCTTGTAACCGAAGCCGCCATTGGTCTGCTGGTCGGAGCTCGACAGGAACGTGCCCTCCGGCTCGGTCCCCGGGTACTTCGGGATCCAGCCGGGCAGCTCGTCGCCGCCGCCGGAGCCGACCCGGAGGCGCGTCTTGCCGTCCTTGTCGCGGACCGTGAAGGCGCCACCCCCTTTGTCGTCCTTCTCCATGCCGACCGAGACCTCCTCGTCGCCCTGCTTGAAGGAGATCTTCCCGTCCTCGACGTCCTGGAGGCTGACCGTGGTCTCTTCGCCGGTCTTCTTGTCGCGGACCGTCAGGGTGCCGGCCTCGTCGTCAGAGTCGACCAGCTCCCACTCCGGGTTCAGCTTGACGATCATCTTGGCGGAGGCCATGGCCGGGTTGTCCTGGAAGTCCTTCGCCGTGTCCTTGGCCTTGCCGAAAAGCCAGCCGCCGACGATGACGAAAGCGAGAAGGACGACCAGCAGGATGCCGCCGCAGCCGATGGCGACCCAGGCGAGGGCGGGCAGGCCCTTCTTCTTCGGCGCCGGAGCGGGGCCGGGGGCCGACGGCGGGGTCGGGGTGGCTCCCTGGGGAGCGCCCGCGGTCGGGGGCGGTGGAGGCGGAGGAGATTGGTACGAATCGTCGGACATGAAGCACCTCCCGTGCAGTCGGTGGAGCAAATGAACGGAGGGGACGCTATCACGGGACCGGGGAGGCCGTTGCGGGTACAATCCGCGCAACTGACCGATCTGCTCCAATCCACGACCACCGAAGAGGATCGACGATGGCCGGACGAGTGAAGACCGAGTTGCTGGGGGACCGGGGCCGGGCCCTGGAAGATGCGTTTTTCGCCCACCATGAACGGAAGATGATCGAGCGGGCGCGGCAGGCGGCCGAGGAGCGTTCGATCCGGGAGGCCCTGGCCGCGGCGTCCGGGATCCAGGACGAGGCCGTGCTCGACACGCTGGCCGGGCTGGGACTGTCCGCGGAGACGGTGGCGGCGCTCGCCCTGGTACCGCTGGTCGAGGTGGCCTGGGCGGACCATGCGGTCCACGACGACGAGCACGCCGCGGTGCTCCGCGCCGCCGAGGAATCCGGCGTCGCACCGGGCAGCCCGGCGCGCCAGTTGCTCGACGAATGGCTCGACGAACGGCCCTCCCCCGCGCTGCTCGAGGCGTGGAAGAGCTATGTGGCGGCGCTCGACGGGGTGCTGGACGCGGCGACGCGGACGGCCCTCCGCGACGACCTGCTGCGGCGGGCCCGCCACGTGGCGGAGGCCGCTGGCGGGTTCCTGGGGATGAAGAAGGTTTCGGCGGGCGAGCAGAAGATGCTGGACGCCCTGGAGCAGGCCTTCTCCGTCTAGACATCTACCAAGACCGACTTCGTGACGAGTGAGTCGGGGTTGGTCGAGTCGTCGGTTTGGGGCGAAGTTTCGCCGGGCCCCTACTCCTTGCCCTCGTCCTCCGCTTCCAGGCCCTGGACGATCTGGGTCACCTCGACCTCGGCCTTGCGGATCTTGCCGCGGCAGAGCTCGAGCAGCGCGGTCGCCCGCTTGAGCTCGTCGCCCAGCGAGTCGATGTCGATCTCCTCCTCCTCGATCCGGCGCAGGATCGCTTCGAGCTCGTCCATCGCCTCGCCGAACTTGAGGTCCTCGGGGCTTTTCTCGTGCTTGGGCTTGTCCTTGGGCTCGTCGCTCATCTCGTCTCCTCTTCCACCCGGCTGATCAGGGTCCCGCCGGCCAGTTGCGTGGTGATCCGGTCGCCGGCCGAAGCCTCGGCCGGCTGACGCAACGCGCGCCCGGCGTCGTTGCGCGTGATGCTGAAGCCGCGCTCGAGGGCGCGCTGGGGGGCAAGCTCGCCGGTCAGCCGCTCGAGGCCGTCGACGGTCGCCCGCGCCTCGCGTAGCCGGCCGCGGGAGACGGCCACCAGGCGCCGGGCCAGCTCGTCCGGCGCGCCGCGGCGCCGCGCCACCAGCCGGGGGGCCACCTCGCCCAGGCGCCGCGCGGTCGCGGTCACCCCGGAGGCGGCACCGGCCAGGCGCAGCCGCCCGGTCCGGGCGAGCGCCCGGGAGACCTCGCCCAGGAGGCTGGCGGCGGCGGCCACCCGGGTGCGCGCCAGCTCGACGCCGCGCTCGGCGCTGCCCAGGGCCTCCCGGCTCCGCCGCAGGCGCTCCAGAGCCTCTCGCCGGAGGTCCCGGGCGGCGAGCAACATCCGCTGGTCCGCCCGCGCGACCCGGTCGACCAGGTGCTCGGCCACCCGGGTCGGCGTCTTGAGCGCCGTGTGGGCGACCATGTCCGCGATCGACTGGTCGATCTCGTGCCCCAGGCCGGTGAGCACCGGGAAGGGCGCCGTCGCCACCGCCTCGGCCACCGGCCGGCTGTCGAAGACGGCCAGGTCGGTCTTGGAGCCGCCGCCGCGGATCAGCACCGCGCAGTCGATCGGCGCCCCGGCCAACGAGGCGAGGGCGGAGACCAGCTCCTCCTCGGCGCCCTTCCCCTGGACGGCGGCGTGGACGAAGAGCACGCGGAAGCCGTAGCCGCTCTCGCCCAGCGTGTGCAGGAAGTCGTGGTAGGCGGCGCTGCCGTGGGAGGTGACGAGGGCGACGTCGAGGGGCACCTCGGGAAGGAGGAGCTCCTTGTTGCGCTCCATCAGGCCGGCGCGGGCGAGCGCCTCGAGCGTCTGCTGGCGCCGCTGGGCCAGGAGGCCCATGGTGAACAGGGGGTCGACCTCGCGGACGACGAGCTGCAGGCGGCCGGCCGGTGGGTAGAAGTCCACGCCGCCGCGGACGCGCATCTGGAGGCCCTCGTCGATCCGCTGTTCGCTCTGGGCGAGGAGGCGCTTGACCCGCTGGTGGTCGGTGCGCCAGAGGACGCAGTCGAGCTTGCCCAGGATGTCGTCGCCGGCGCCCTTTTCGACCAGCTCGAAGTAGAGGTGGCCGCGGCGGCTTTCGCGGACGCGCTGGACCTCGCCCACGACCCAGATCGACGAGAAGGTGGTCGCCAGGAACCCCTTGATCTCCTCGCACAGGTCGGAGACCGAGTAGGTCTCGTCGAACAGGGTCAAGTTCTCCATCGAGGGCCGATTGTACTGCCCGGCTGGCCTCTGGTGCTTCGGCGGTTCAGCGGCGCTTCGGCGAGGAGTCTGCCGGGAGCGGGTCGGGAGGCCCCGCCTCCGGGACGGCGGCCGAACTGGGCGGCTGGGAGACAAACGGCCGCCTCGGTTCGGACCGCGCCGGGCCCTGGCTGCCAGCTCAGAGGATCTCGCGCGCGCGGTCCTCAACGCCCTCTAGCGGGGCCTCCCGACCCGCTCCATGTGCGCACCGTTCGTCAACCTTCGCCGCACCGGAGCGGGCTGTTGGGAGAAGGGGGGTGGGAGAGGGATCGAGGGTGAGGGGGGTGATCCAGAGGATCGTCCAGGTCGATCGGTGCGGCGTGACCGATGCGCGGTACGAGATCGACCTGATCGTTACGAGGTCGGACCCCTTAATGAAATCCCTTGAGATCCGCCGCGTTGTCGAGCGGCATGGTCTCGACCCACTCGAGCGCCTTCTTGTCGTTCATCGTCAGCTTGGCGAGGAAGTTGTGCGCCTCCTCGCGCTCGGTGAACAGGCGCCAGATGAAGGTGTGGCCCGCCGGCGCGGTGAAGTAGGTGAACTGGTGGGTGCCCTTGGACAGGTCGAAGCCCAGGTTGCCCTCGCCGTTGACCCCGACGCACGCCATGGCGATCGACCGGTGGGCCAGGGTCAGCGCCTTGAGCGCGTCCTCGAAGTCGATCAGCTCTTCCTTCGACAGGGGCGAGTGGAAGAGCGCGATCTTGGCCCCGTCCTCTTCGGCCAGGATGTTGTGGGCGATGTCGTGGCGCTCCATCGCCTCGCGGGTCTCGGCGGTGGTGATGAAGACGTCGTCCGTGCCCTTGACCTTGTAGGTGACGGCGAAGACGCTCTCCTCGATCCGTGGGAAGTTCTCGGCGAGGATGCTCTCGTCCTCGGTGGTGAAGTAGTACAGACGGTTGACGCTACGGCGCGAGCTCATCGTGGGGGTCGGTCCTCTGGTCTTGATCCTGGTGGTGGTCCTGGCCTGATCCTGTGTTGCTCGTGAGGAATGACGGGGCGGGGCCGGACCGGCCGATCGCTGGATGATCGCTGAGTCGGGGTGACCCGGCGGCGGAAACTAGAACGGGGGCAGGGGTTTAGGGAATTCCCGCGGAGTCGCCGGTGCCCGGGGAGGTCCCCAGGTAGCCGTCCAGCAGATCGACCTCGTCGGCGGTCAGGTCGCTCGCCTGGAGCAGGAAGACGGTGCCCGGGGGCGGCAGGGGGACCGCGACGTGGGTCAGCGAGTGCCCGACGCCGCCGCAGTCGAGGCCGAGGAAGGCCGCGAGCTGCTCGCACATGGTGACCAGGCTGTTGATCACCCGGCTCTGGATCGTGACCTCGGTCTCCTCCGGCAGCGCGAGGGCGGTGACCTCCCAGCCTTCCGGAACCCGGTGGAAACGCACCCGGCCAGAGACCTCGACCGTCTGGCGCGGCAGCACCACTGTGTCCTTCATCGGATCCCCGCCGCCGTTGCCGGTGTCGATGCGCGCGACCAGGTCGCCGCTGCCCAGGAGGTCGACCGTCATCCGCCCACGGTAGGTGCCGTCGCCCAGCGGCTGAAGCTCCAGGGTGTGCCCCCGGACGATCAGGGCGTTGCGCGGGGAGGTGAGGTAGATGGTGAGCGGCCCCTGCTGGACCGGCGCCATGGTGGCACCGTCCATGCGGTAGGTGCGGTTGAGGCTCGGAAACTCGAAGTCCCGCACCGCCGCGGCCGTGGTAGGCGCTGGGGCCGCGGCGGCTCCGGCGGCGTGCGCCGGTAACGGCAGAGTCCAGGCCGCCAGCAGCGCGGCCGCTGCCCCGAGCACGGCATACCGGGCGATCTCCGCCGCCGACCGGGCCATCCCCCGCCGGACGGTCACGCGCCCGAGCGAGCGCCCGCCGACCGCTCTCGACGCCGGATCACCGAGCCACCGGAGCCGTCGGCACAGAGTCTTCCTCATGGGTAGATCCCCCGGGCGGTCCGCACGTTGAGGCCGCGCTGCTTGACCTTCACCTCGACCTGCCGGTACTGATCGCCGCCCCGCTCCTCGGGCGAGACGGCCAGGAGGTAGCGGCTGCGGAGCTCTTCGCTGATCTCGCCGTAGACGCCGCGGAGCTCCGCGGCCTTGGCGATGAAGAAGGAGCGGCCGCCGGTCTCCTCGGCGAGCGTCTTGAGCTTGCCCCGCGCCGCCAGGCTGGAGCGGCCGATCTTCAGGCCGACCGTGTAGATGGCGACGCCGCTCCGGCGTGCGTACTCCAGGACGTCGTCGAAGCTGTAGTTGCTGCGGGTGTCGTCGCCGTCGGAAAGGAGGACCATGACCCGCTGGCCCGGGAAGCCGCGGAAGTAGTAGAGGCTGGTGACCACGGCGTCGTGGAGCGCCGTCCAGCCCACCGCCTGCAGCCGGCCGAGGGAGTCCGCGACGGCGTCCACGTCGGTGGTCGGCGGCATCAAGAGGACCGGCACGTCGGCGAAGCCCACGGCGAAGGACCGGTCGGTCAGCCGGACGATGTTCTTCAGGAACTCCCGCGCGGTCTGGCGCGCCTCGTCCAGGGAGTCGGCCATGGAGCCGGAGCTGTCGATGGTGATGCCGACGGTCAGCGGCAGGTCGTTGACCGGCTGGAAGCGGTCGATCGCCACCGGCTTGCCTTCGATGAAGACATCGAAGTCGTCCTTCTTCAGCCCCTTGACCGGGTGCCCGTCGTGGTCGGTCACCGCGGCGTAGAGCTCCACCAGGTCGACGTCGACCTGCTCGACGAAGTCCGGCGCGTTGAGCAGGCGCACGTCCTCGGCGCTCCTGCCGTCGTCGAGGTGGGCGGTGACCGAGAGATAGGTCAGCCCGCCGCCCACCGGCACCTCCACCGTCGCCTGCCAGGGCGGCCGCTCCAGCCGGGCGACCTCCTGGCCGCCGACCTCGTAGACCACGTCGTCCACGTGCCGCCCCTCCGGTACCACCACCTGGGTCGTCACCTGGACCTTGCCGCTCAGGGCCCTGCCCTGGGGTGGATCGGTGATGCGCACCGCGAAGGCGCCCCGCGGCTGGTTGATCACCACCTCGTCGGAGGCCACCACCTCGCCGGCGGCGTCGAGCCCGTCGGCCCGGACCACCTGCTCCTTGGGGAAGCGGGCCAGGCGGACCTCGGCCGAGAAGGGTGACCGGGTGTCGGTCATCCGGGTCTCGCCGTCGACCGAGAACGCCACCTTCTGGATGCGCTGCCCGGTGACGATCGCCTCCGCGCGCCACAGGCCGAGCACCACGTCGTCCACCGGCGGCACCAGGATCAGGCTGTCCTTGCCGGCGATCGTCTGCGTGGAGAGGTTCTTGTCGATCGCCGCCACCTCCCGCTCGGGCTGGGGGGGCAGATCGCCGGGGCGCGCGAAGGAGGGCACCCGGAAGCCCTCCGCCAGGGCGGTCATGGAGCCGCTGACCTCATCGCTCACCCGCAGGCGGACCACGTAGGCCTGGTCCGGCCGGAGGAGCTCGTCCCAGGTCAGGACGGGTCCCTCACCGGCGCCGTCCTGGCCGGCCGGCACCACGAAGCGGACCCGGAACTGGTCGAACACGGAGCCGCCCTCCTCGACCAGCCCCTCGACCGTCAGGCGGTACTCCTCGCCGTCGCCGGACTCGGCCGGTGCCGTCTGGAGCGCCGCCAGGTCGGTGATCGGCAGCATGTAGCGGGTCACCAGGCGCTGCCCTTTGGCGTCCGGGAAGTAGATCTGCAGGTCGCCGGTCGGCACCGGCGGGGGCGGCTGCGGCGCCGGCTGTTGCAGCACCTCCTGGACCCAGGCGCCGAGGTCTGCCGGCGGATCCAGATACTGGAGCGTCTCCTCCGCCCGCGGCCGGTCGCGGTCGAACCCCACCAGGCCGCGGATGCCGGTCGCCTTGTCGATGTCGCGCGTCTTTTCGCAGCTCTGGAGGTCGAACCGCCGGGCCTGGAACAACTGGCCGTTGAGCTTGTGCCACTGCTCCAGGTAGTAGGCCATCTCCTCGGTGTAGAGCGCCTTCTTCGAGTCGTATGGAGTCCACAGCCGCCACGGGGCGCCCGGGCCCGGCTGGAACGGCAGCAGCGCCTGGAGCTCCCCCTCGTGGGACGGGGACGGCTTCGGGTAGCGCCAGATCTCGAGCGGGTGGAACGTCTCGCCGCAGTCGACCACCACCCGTTCCACCGGCGGGCCGTGGAGGAAGAGCAGCCGGGCGCGCACGTCGAGCGGCGTCGGCAGGTTCTCTTGCACCAGCTGCCGCCGGCGGCGGATCGCCTCCGCCAGGTCGTCGGCCGACACCGCCGGCAGATCGACGGCGGAGAGGAACCGGTCAATGAACGCACCGCGGTCCGCCTCCGACATCGAGACGAGTTGCTCCCGCTGCTCCTTGGTCAGCAGCCAGGCGGGACCGTCCAGGTAGAACGCGCGCTGAGCGGCCGGCCAGAGCGCCGGTGGCTGGGCCGCCCGCGCCGGCGCGGCGGCGGCGGCGAGACCGGCCAGGGCGCAGAGCGCCAACGCCAACGGCCCTGATCGGAGCGGGGATCGGCGCGGGGATCGGAGCAGGAATCCGAGCAGGCGGACCGGGAAGAGGACCGGCGGGTTGCGCACGCGAAGCGGGGTGGACGGGAGCGGCGGAGCGGACGGACGGAGACGCACGGCGACCATGACTCTACCGCGGCGAAGCAACCGCGGTGCCAGGCGGCCCCGCTCTGGTCCGGCGCCGGCACAGCCGGCCCGCGCCAAACGCTCCCGGAGAGCCGGCGCACCCCGCGCGGGCCGCCGCCTGAACCGGCCGTCCCGTTCAGGTACCATGGCGCGATGCCGAGACGGGTCAACGAACCGATCGCCCGATGGGAAGCCGGAGACCAGGTCCAGGGCTTCGCGCTGCTCGCGCGCAAGGAGCGGCGCCAGGACCGGACAGGCAAGGATTACCTGGACATGATGCTCTCAGACGGCTCCGGCTCCATCTCCGCCAAGGTCTGGTCCGGCTCGCCGGCGATCGACGGTGACTTCGAGGCCCACGGCTTCGTCGCCTTCACCGGCCTGGTCAAGAGCTACCGGGACCAGCTCCAGATCTCGGTCGAGAAGTGCCGCACCGCGACCGACGCGGACCGGGAGTACGGCTTCGACGAAGGCAAGCTGATCCCGTCCTCGCCGGAGGACATCGACGACCTGTGGCGCCGGCTCCACGCCATCTACCCGGCCCAGATCGAGCGACCGATCCTCCGCCGGCTGGCGGAGGAGACCCTGGAGGCCCACGGCGACGCGCTCCGCGAGCATCCGGCCGCCAAGGTGATGCACCACGCTTACCTGGGCGGTCTGCTCGAGCACACCGTGTCCATGGCCGAGCTCGCCATCAAGATCGCCGGCCACTACCCGGAGCTCGACCGCGACCTGCTGCTGGTCGGCGTGCTGTTCCACGACCTGGGCAAGACCGTCGAGCTGGGCGCCATGCCCGCCAACGACTACACCCTGCCCGGCCGGCTGGTGGGCCACGTGGTGATCGGTCGCGACATGGTCCGCGACCGCTGTGCCGCCATCCCCGACTTTCCCGAGGACCTGGCCCTCCACCTGGAGCACCTGGTCCTCTCCCACCAGGGCAAGCGCGAGTACGGCGCCGCCGTCGAGCCGATGACGGTCGAGGCCCTGGTGCTCCACTTCATCGACGACCTGGACTCCAAGATCAACCAGTTCCGCAACCAGCGGCGCCAGAGCCCCCAGGAGATCCAGTACATCCGCGGCCTCGGCCGGCACGTCTACCTGCCGACCGAAGAGGAGCCGCCGGACGACGACGAACCGGAAGCGGGTCCCGGCGACGAACCCACGCCGTCCCTCCTCTGAGCGGGCCGGCCCGCCGGCGATCGGACGCAGGGCACCGGCCGAGACTCTTTCTTGCCGGCCCACGCGGCAGAAGATCAGCTCGGATTGCCAGCATCGCGGCTCATACGCAAAACCGACAATCCTTCGTGCCTCGCCCATCCCGATCATGCAGTAAGCTGCATAAGGTCATGCGCGCCACCCACCTCACCCTCGCCAGTACCACCGTCCTCGCCCTGTCGCTCCTCCTGCTCTCCGCCTGCGGCGGCGGCTCCGGCTCCAGCCCTACCGACCCCGGCGGCCTGAGCGTCGCGGCCGTCGAGAACGGCTCGTTCCTACTCGTCAACCAGGCCCGCACCGACGCCGGCCTCGACCCGCTCCAGTACGACCCGGACATCGCCGCCGTCGCCCGGGCCCACAGCGAAGCCATGCGCGACCTCGGCTTCTTCGGCCACATCGACCCGTCCGGCCAGAGCTTCTCCGACCGACTCCACGCCGCCGGCATCCAGTTCACCGAAGTGGCCGAAAACCTGGGCCGAGTCGAAAACGCCGCCGACCCGGCCGGCTTCCTCGACCAGCAATTCCTGACCAGCACCAACCACCGCGCGAACATCCTCAACCCGGACTTCACCCGCATCGGCGTCGGCGTCGCCCGCCTGGGCAACACCTGGTGGATCACCCAGGACTTCGTGCGGTAGGGAACGAGAGCCACCTGCCAGGCTCTCTCCGGTTCCGCCGGAGTCACCGTCTCAGGTTTCCGCCGCAGCAGAGGCGGTGATCCAGTTGATTTTCACTACCCTTTCACCACCCCCAGCGGGCGGAGCTGGGCCACTTTCCGGCTGATGCCGGCGCGGTGGACCACGTCGACGACGTCGGCGACGTCTTTGTAGGCCTCCGGCATCTCTTCGGCGACGGTGCCGTGGCCGGCGGCCATGACCACGACTCCCTTCTCTTCGAGCTCCTGGTAGAGCTTGCGCCCCCGGGCGTTGCGCTTGGCCTGGCGGCGGCTCATGCGCCGGCCGGCTCCGTGGCAGGAGGAGCCGAAGGTCTCCCGGTAGGCTTGCTCGCTGCCGGCCAGGACGTAGGAGTAGCGGCCCATGTCGCCGGGGATGAGCACGGGCTGGCCCACGTCCCGGTAGGCGGCGGGGGTGCCCGGGTGGCCGGGCGGGTAGGCGCGGGTGGCGCCTTTGCGGTGGACGCACAGGCGCCGTGTCTGTCCGTCGACGTCGAAGGTCTCGAACTTGGCGATGTTGTGGCAGACGTCGTAGACCACGGAGATGCCGGTCTGCCCCGGAGCGATGCGGAGGGCGGCGGCGAAGCTCTCCCGCGCCCAGTGGCTCATCACCTGGCGGTTGGCGAAGGCGTAGTTGGCCGCGGCGGCCATGGCCGCGAGGTAGCGCTGGCCTTCGGGCGAGCGGATCGGCGCGCAGCAGAGTTGCCGGTCCGGAAGCTCGATGCCGTACTTGGCCGCGGCGTGGAGCATGACCTTGAGGTGATCGGTGCAGACCTGGTGGCCGAGGCCGCGGGAGCCGGAGTGGATCAGCACGGTCACCTGGTCCTTTTCCAGGCCGAAGGCGCGTGCCGCGGGCTCGTCGTAGATCTCCGCGACGTACTGGATCTCGGCGAAGTGGTTGCCGGAGCCGAGGGTGCCGACCTGTTTCTTGCCCCGCTCGTAGGCACGCTCGGAGACCGCCTCCGGGTCGGCTCCGGGCAGGCAGCCCCCCTCCTCCAGGTGGTCGAGGTCCTCCCGGTCACCGAACCCCTGATCCACCGCCCAGCGGGCACCCTGCTCGAGCACACGGGCCAGGTCCTTCTTGGACAGCTTCAGGTCCCGCCGGCCGACGCCGACGCCGGTGGGGATGTTGTGGAAGAAGTGGGTGACGACCTGGCGGAGGTTGTCCTGGATGTCGGCGCGGCTCAGACCTGAGCGCAGGAGCCGCACGCCTCAATTGATGTCGTAGCCGACCCCTCCAGGGGAGATCACCCCCTCCTCGGCGTCCATCGCCGCGACGCCGCCGATCGGAAATCCGTATCCCCAGTGGATGTCCGGCATGGCGATCGAGGCGCGGACGATGCCGGGCAGGTGGGCCACGTTCGCCACCTGCTGGAGGCTCTGGTCCTCCCGCAGATCGTCCATCATCCGGCCGCTGGCGAAGACCAGCCCGTCGACCCGCATCCCTCCGGTCCTGGGAATGCGCCAGCGGACGTCGTCGATGCGTTCGGGCCTCGGGCTGGTCGTCGACATGGGATCCTCCTCGAAGCCCGATGATATCTTTCTCTCGAATAACTCAAGCCGCCAGGCGGACGACCAACAATGCGATTCAAGAAGACCCGCCTGGGACCTCAGCTGATGAGGTCGGCCGAGGACCCGACGTTCTTTTCCCAGACCCACGTCCTGTTCGGCGGGACCGGTGCCGTCGGCGGATCGACGACGCTCCAGATGATCAGCATGCTGGAGGAGGCGCTCGGCTACGCGGCGTCCCGTTCCAGGGAGGTCGCGAGGGCCCCGCGCATCGTCGTCACCGGACGGAGCCACCAGGAGATCCGCCGGTTCACGTCGCTCCTGTTCAGCGTCCAGCAGAGGGACCACGGCGGCGCCAAGCCGACCCGTGTTCCGTCTGTCGGCTACCGAACGGTCCGGGGCGTCGAGGTCCAACTGCTCGTGTTCGGGGTCGATCCCCAGGTCCCCGGGATTCAGGGCTTCGCGCGCCGGCCGGACGCCGAGCGCGCGGAAATGCTCCGAGCCCTCCTGTCCGCCGAAGGGCTCCTCGAAAGCTCGCCGGTCGACGACAAGATCACCCTCCTGGAACGCCTCGTCCGGGAGACCGTGCAGCAGCCGTTCAGTCACTTCCTCGAGCGCTACCGGGCGGAGCTGCCGAACGCCGGACGCGAGGACTGGCTCTCCTCCGTGGTCGTCGGCATCCCGCTGGCGAGCATCGCCACCTACAAGCTCAGCGACCTGGAGGAGGTCGCCGTCGCCATGGGGCTCGCCCCCGAGAGCCCCCGCATGGCGAAGCTCAAGACCGCCTACCTGATGGCGATCCGCGACGACCTGGCGGGGGTCAACCGGAGCGCCGCCCACGGCGTGCTGGTCGCCCACACGACCGCCGTCGGCGGGATGTACGACGAGGAGACCGAGGGGCACCGCACGATCCGCCTCGGGTTCGCCCACAGCTCCCTGGGCGAGAAGCTCCGCCAGAAGCAAGCCTTCGCGGAGCAGCTCGCCCGCCTCTACGCGGAGAGCGGAATCAAGATGCTGGTCACCGCCGCCGCCATCGGCGTCGACGCGGTGAGCTATCACCGCAACCCACCCCTGAACCGGGGCGTCTCGCTGGTCCTGAGCAAGGCCCGGGCGGGCGGCTCGGACTTCATCCCGGCGGCGGACCTGGAGGGCGGCATCAAGGTCTATGAGCCGGTCGAGACGGCGCTGTCCGGAGAGCACGAGCCGGTGACCTTCCGGCACGGCTTCGACCTGGTCACCCGGGCCGTGCTCAAGAGCGGTGAGAACGGGTTCTTCACCGTCTCGAACACCGAGGCGCTCTACCGGGTGATGCGCGTCACGACCACCGGAGAGCTCGGGCTGCTCCTCGCCCGCGCCGCGGTGTTCGGCGACGACCCCGCGGCCCCGTCGTTCCCGGACAACCTCTGCTACTACACGGAGAGCGACTACAGCCGCCAGGTCTTCGACCTCCTGGACCACCCGCACCTGGTGGCCGACCAGATCGCCGGCCTGAGTCCCAAGGCGCTCCAGGACCTGGGATCGGCCAAGCACCAGGGCGAGCTGCACACGCTCGGGCTGCTCATCCTCCTCCATCGCCTGCGGACCCTCGACCTGGACGCCATCCCCCGCCGGGTCGACCTGTCCGAGCTCGATCCCCGGGCCTTCTTCGAGGACCACTCACGCCCCCTGTTGCTGGAGCGGTTGCTCGGCTGGACCCTGCCCGTGATGGAACGGGACCTCCGGACGCTGGTCCGGGCCAGAGAGGAGCGCGACCTGGCGGCGCTCAAGCACTTCTTCCAGCCCGATCCCAACCGCCAGGAGGCGGCGCACCGCGTGCTCCGCGAGGTCATCCACGCCGTCTGGGCCATCCCGTCCCTCGGAACGCCCATCGTCTGGGAGGACGAGGAGGGACGTCCTCAGGTCCTGGTGGGCCCCTACGCCGCCCCGCTCGATCTGGCGGTGACCCATCACGACTCCCTGGGGCGGTTCTTCGAGGACCGGTTCCGGAAGCATTCCGACGGTCCGGCCGAGGACTATGACCGGTTCGTCGAGTTCCACATCGCCAACGGCGGCTTCGTCGACCTGCGCCCCCACGCGGTCCTGGTCACGGCCCATGCAGACACGGAAGACCTGGGCGAGAAGGTCCAGGTCTTCCGCACCGAGGAGGCGTTCCGGGAGGCGCTCGACCGGCTCGAGCCCTACACCTACTTCACCACCAGCGGCTTGATCGCGGTGCTCTGCTGGCTCCAGGGGCTCGCCCACGAGGCGGAGCGCTTCGACCTACGGCTCGGCTCGGCGAACGAGTACCGCGCCCTGTACCGCCGAGACGCTCAGGGGCGGGCGCTCCTCGTCCCCGGCCTGATCGAAGCGCGCCGCATGATCGCCCAGGGGCTGGAGAAGAACACCGGCCTCGAGCGGTTGGACGGGCCCTGGGGGTATCCGGGCTAGCTAGATCGCCCCTCCAAACCCCCCGACCCCCTTCCTCCCCTCACGGGGAGGTAGGGGGCGCCCCCGCCCAACGCTCTTGCCGGTTGGAGGCGAAGCTTCACGAGGGTTTGTGCTCACACGACCAGCGGCACCAGCTCGAACTTGTCGACGTCGACCAGGCCCCGGTCGGTGATCTTGAGCGACGGGATCACCTCGAGCGTGACGAAGCTCATGGCCATGAACGGGTCGTGGAGCGTCGAGCCCAGATCTCGGGCCGCCGCCAGCAGCCGATCCATGGTCGCCCGCACCTGCTCCACCGGCTGCTCCGACATCAGCCCCGCCACCGGCAACGGCAACCGCTCCACCAGCCGCTCGCCGTCGGCGACGGCCAATCCGCCGCCGGCCTCGATCACCGCGCGCGCCGCCGTCTCCATCGAAGTCCGGTCCGCACCGATCACCACCAGGTTGTGGTGGTCGTGGGCGAAGGTGCCGGCGAGCGCCCCGTGCTTCAGGCCGAAGCCGCGGATGAAGCCGAGACCGGTGCGGCCGGAGCCGGAGTGGCGCTCGACCACCGCGATCTCCAAGACGTCCCGCTCCGGGTCGGCGACGAGCAGCCCGTCCTCGATCTTGGGCTCGACCGTCAGGTGCTCGGTGAGGAGCTGGTCCGGAATCGCGCCGATCACGCGGATGGCGCCGCCGGCCCCGCCAGGAGCTGGAATCCGAAAATCGAGGGCGTCCGGGTCGACGTCGACCGTGTCCCGGGCCACGGCAGAGTCCGACGGGGTGGCCGCGAACAGGGCCCGCCCGCCCTCGGCCACCTTGGCGCCGGCCACCCAGACCTCCTCGGCCCGGAAGTCGGCGAGATCGGAGAACACCACCAGGTCCGCGCGCCGCCCCGGCACCAGCGCGCCGCGGTCGGACAGGCGGTAGTGGCGCGCCGGGTTGAGCGTCGCCATGCGCAGCGCCGCCATCGGCTCGATCCCCTCCGCCACCGCCACCCGCACCATGTGGTCGATCGACCCCTGGTCCAGCAGGTCGGCCGGCACCCGGTCGTCGGTGGCGAAGCAGAGCGACGGCTCGGTCCACGGGTCGACCAGGGGCAGCAGGTCGCGCAGGTTGTGGGCGTTGGTCGCCTCGCGCAGGAGGACGGTGATCCCGAGGCGGAGCTTCTCCCGCGCCTCCTCCACCGTCGTCGCCTCGTGGTCCGACGAGATGCCGGAGGAGGCGTAGGCGTTGAGCGCCTTGCCGGAGAGGCCGGGGGCGTGGCCGTCCAGCACCCGGCCGGCGAAGGCGCGCAGCTTGGCGAGCACCGCCGGGTCGCCGTGGACCACGCCGGGGAAGTTCATCACCTCGGCCAGGCCGAGCACCCGGGGCTCGTCGAGGAGCGTGGCCAGCGCCTCGGCGTCGAGCGCCGCGCCGGCGGTCCCCAGGTCGGTCGCCGGCACACAGGAGGAGGCGTTGACGAACACCTCGAGCGGCACGCCCGCCGCGTCGCGCAGCATGTAGCGCATGCCGTCGAGGCCGCAGACGTTGGCGATCTCGTGGGGATCGGTGATCACCGTCGTCACGCCGCCCGGCACCACCGCGCGGGCGAACTCCGCCGGCCGCACCAGGGAGCTCTCGATGTGGACGTGGGCGTCGATCAGCCCGGGGGCGACGTAGCGGCCGCCCAGGTCGACGGTCTCCTTCCCTTCGTAATCGGTGCCGAAGCCGGCGACCTTCCCGCCCGCCAGGGCGAGATCGGTCGGGAGAACCTCGCCGCTGAACACGTCGACGAGGCGGATGTTGGTGAGAACGACGTCCGCGGGACGGTCCCCGCGGGCGACGGCCAAGAGCTCTTCAAGTGTCATCAAGGTCTCCTCCAGGTGCCCCCAGAGTTTCTCACGCCGGCCCATGGCTCTGGTATGGCCGTAGTACGACCGGCGACAGGACCCGATAGACTCTTCGGGAGCTCCCCAAGCCATGCCCTACGAATTCCTCGATCACACGGCGGACGTCGCCGTCGCACTCGACGCGGAGACCCGCGAAGAGCTCTTCGCGGAGGCCCTCCGGGCGTTCACCGACACGGTGACCGACCGCGACACGGTCGGCGCGGACGAAGGGCACGACCTGGAGGCCGAGGCCGCCACCCTGCCCGAGCTGCTGGTCGAGTGGCTGGGCGAGCTGGTCTACCGCTTCGACGTCGACGGGTTGCTCTTCGCCGACGTCACCGGCCTGGTGATCGAAGAGACGGACGAGGGCTTCCGGCTCACCGGCCGTGCCCACGGCGAGCCCTACGACAAGGAGCGCCACCCGCTCCAGGTCGAGGTCAAGGGAGTGACCTACCACGACCTGGTCGTCGAGCAGGACGACGGCGGCTGGCGCGCGCGGGTGATCTTCGACATCTGACTGGATCTTCCGCCAATCCCATCTCGATCCCTTCGATCCCTCTCCTACTCTCCGGGAGGAAAGGGACGCTCCCGGCAGACCTCCCCCTCCCTCACCACCCCTCGCCGCTATAATTCGCCCCGTGACCGACCGCCGCCCTCTCCGCCGCATTTCCGACGCGGTCGGTTGGACCCCCCTGATACAGCTCGACCGCTCCGTCGCCGGCCTGCCCTGCGAGGCGTTCGCCAAGATCGAGCTCATGAACCCGATGGGGAGCGTCAAGGACCGGATCGCCCGCTACATCGTCGAGAAGGCCCTGGCCGACGGCCGCCTGCGCAAGGGCGACGTGATCGTCGAAAACTCCTCGGGCAACACCGCCATGGGCCTGGCGATGATGGCCAACCTGTACGACCTCCGCTGCAAGATGGTCGTCCGGATCCAGACCAGCACGGAGAAGCTCGACGCGCTCCGTGCCATGGGCGTCGAGCTGGTGCTGGTCGACGGCACGCTGCCGCCCGAGCACCCGGAGAGCTACAACAAGAAGGCCAGGCAGGTGGCGGCGGAGACGCCGCGGGCGTTCTGCCCGGACCAGCACAACAACCGAGAGAACAACGAGGCCCACTACGCCACCACCGGGCCGGAGATCTGGCAGCAGATGGACGGCCGGATCGACGTCTTCGTCGCCGGCATGGGCACCGGCGGCACCATCTCCGGCGCGGCCCGCTACTTGAAGGAGCAGGACCCGTCGATCCGGGCGGTGGCGGTGGACGTGGAGGGCTCCGTCTTCACCGGCTACTTCCACTCCGGCGAGCTCCCACGGCCCCACCCCTACCTGCTCGAAGGCCTCGGCGACGAGGAGCTGATCGGCTGCCCGGAATTCGAGCTCCTGGACGACGTGATCCAGGTCGACGACGGCGCCGCCTTCCGCGCCGCCCGCGAGCTCGCCCGCACCGAAGCGATCTTCGCCGGCGGCTCGAGCGGCGCCGCCCTCTGCGGGGTCCGCGAGGTGGCCCGCCTCCTGGGCGCGGCCTGGGTGGAGGAGCACGGGCGCCCCGCCCGTCTGGTGACCGTCTTCCCCGACTCCGGGCACCGCTACCTCTCCACCATCTTCAACGATGCGTGGATGAGGAAGCACGGCTTCCTCGACTGACGCTCGGCCGCCGATCCGGCCGCCTGGGGGGTCCCCCTCCGCCCCGGCCCCTCTTCCATTCGGCCCGGCCGGTTCACCCGCCCCACCCCGCCGGGTAGTCCTCGATACCGGCCGAAAGCCCTGTCGTCAACTCTCTCCTTGACACCCCCGGGGCGCGTCGCTATCCTCCATCCCACTCTTTCGGGTAGGAATCAACTGAAGTCGCTGGTGGAGGACCGGGGAAGGTTCTAAAGCGCCCGCGGTCCGTGACGGCGAATCGACGGCTGTGGCGCAGATCTTCCCAGAGCGGTCCAACCGCATGCCCCTGATCCTCGGGCTCGCCGCACTTCTCGGCGGCGCCGGGGCGGTCGCGTTCGCCTGGTACTACTTCTCTCCTGAATACACCGACGTCGGCTACCAGCCGGTCCAGCCGGTGCCGTACAGCCACCGGCTCCACGCCGGCGACCTGAAGCTGGACTGCCGCTACTGCCACGTGGCGGTGGAGCGCTCAGCCGTCGCCTCGGTGCCGCCGACCAACGTGTGCATGAACTGCCACCGGCTGGTCGGCCAGGACAAGGCGACCCTGGAGCCGGTGCGCCAGAGCGCGGCGACCGGAGAGCCGATCCGCTGGGTCCGCATCCACGATCTGCCGGACTACGCCTACTTCGACCACAGCGCCCACCTGGCAGCCGGCGTCGGCTGCTCCACCTGCCACGGCGACGTCGCCTCGATGGACGTGGTCCGCCAGGTGAAGCCGCTGTCCATGGGCTGGTGCCTGAAGTGCCACCGGGACCCGGCGCCGTACCTGCGCCCGTACGACCAGATCACCAACACGGAGTGGGTGCCGCCGCCCGACCAGCGCGCCATCGGCGAACGCTTCATGGCCGAGCGAGGGGTCCACACCTCGGAGGACTGCACCACCTGCCATCGGTAAGGGCTAAGGGGCTGAGGGAGACCATGACGGACGACCGGACGAGCGCCACCTACTGGCGGAGCCTGGAGCGGCTCCTGGAGTCGCCCGCCCTCGCCGGAGCCGTCGAACGCGCCTCGACCGGAGAGGCGACCGAAGAGGCCCAGGTGGGGGGCCAAGCGTCCGCCGGGCCGATCGGCCGCCTGGAGGACGAGTTCCCGGCCGGCGCCTCCATGCCGCCCACCGGCGTCTCCCGGCGCACCATGCTCGGCCTGATGGGCGCCTCGTTCGGCCTCGCGGGCCTGACCGCCTGCCGCCGTCCGGTCGAGAACATCGTCCCCTACGTCGACGCGCCGGAGGGGATGCTGCCCGGGATCGCCGAGCGCTACGCCACCACGCTCACCCTCGGTACCGAGGCGGTCGGCGTGGTGGTCGAGAGCCACGAAGGGCGGCCGACCAAGGTGGAGGGGAACACGCTCCATCCGGCCTCCCTCGGCGCCGCCACCACCTGGATGCAGGCTTCGGTGCTCAGCCTCTACGACCCGGACCGCTCGCGGACCGTGCTCCACCGGAAAGAACCCGACGGAACCCACAAGGCGGCCACCTGGGGGGACTTCGACGTCTTCTGGTCCACGGTCGCCGCCGCGGACAAGGCCCCGGGTGGCCGGGGGCTGGCGATCCTGTCGGAGGGTTTCTCCTCGCCGACCCTGGCACGCCTCGCCCGGCGCTTCGCCCAGCGCTACCCGCAGGCCCGCTTCGCGGTCTACGAGCCGGCGGGCGACGAGACCCTGTTCGCCGGCATCGAGATGGCCACCGGCACGGCCCGCCGGCCGGTGCTCCACCTGGACCGGGCACAGACGATCCTCTCCCTGGACGCCGACCCGCTCCTGACCGAGACCGGCGCGCTGGCCAATGGCCGCGGCTTCGCCCGCCGCCGGCGCCCGGACGCCCCCGGCGAGTCAGAGCGCGGCATGGCCCGGCTCTACGCCATCGAGAGCGCCCTGTCAGTCACCGGCGCGAACGCGGACCACCGGCTCGCCGTGCCCAGTGGGCGGATCGGCGCGGTCGCCGCGGCCCTGGCAGAGCGGCTCGGCGTGCCGATGGACCTGGAGCACGGGACGGCGGAGGATCTGCTCGGCGAGGGCGGGGATCTCGACGAAACCGTCGGCGCCCGGCTCGCCCTGATCGCCGACGATCTCGCCCAGGCCGGGGCGGGCGCCCTGGTCACCGCCGGCCGCCGCCAGCCGCCCGCGGTCCACGCCCTGGTCCATCGGATCAACGAGCACCTGGGCGCGGTCGGTACCACGGTCACCCTCCACGACCTGGCCGACGTGGCCTGGGGCCGGGTGGCGGATCTCGCCGAGCTGACCGCCGCGATCGGCGCCGGCCAGGTCGACACGCTGGTCATCCTGGGCGGCAACCCGGCCTACGACGCGCCGGGCACTCTCGGCTTCGCGGACGCCCTCGCCAAGGTGCCGCACGCGGTCCACCTGTCCGACCGCCTGGACGAGACCTCGCACCGGTGCGCCTGGCACCTGCCGCTCTCCCACACGCTCGAGTCGTGGGGCGACGCCCGCGCCGCCGACGGCACGCCGAGCGTGGTCCAGCCGCTGATCGCCCCGCTGTTCGACAGCCGGAGCGCGATCGAGGTGCTGGCCGCGCTGGCCGGCGAGACCGCCTGGCAGGGCGCGACCCAGGTCCAGGCCACTTGGGGAGTGGCCGCGGCGGACGGCGTGGACCCGGCGAAACCGGCATCGCCTTGGCGCCGCCTGCTCCACGACGGCGTGCTCAGCGAGGCCGCGGGGTTGACCGGCCCGGCGCCGGGAGCGGCGGTGCGCGTCCGGCGGCCGGAAACGATCGCCACCACCGCCGCGCCGGACGCCCCTGCCGGAGCCCAGCCGGCGGACGGCGGCGCGGACGCAGTGGAGCTCGTCTTCCTGGTCTCGCCGTCGGTGCGCGACGGCCGCTTCGCCAACAACGCCTGGCTCCAGGAGCTGCCCGACCCGCTCACCCGGATCACCTGGGACAACGTCGCCCTGGTGTCGCCGGGGACCGCCGAGGCGCGCGGCCTCGCGACGGGCGACGTGGTGCGGATCACCGCGCCGCAAGCGGGCGGCGGCGACGGCGGCGATGCCCCGGCGATCGAGATCCCGGTCTGGGTCGCGCCGGGCCAGGCGGACGGCTCCGTGGCGATCGAGCTGGGCTACGGCCGGAGCGCCGCCGGCCGCGTAGGCGACGGCGTCGGCGCGGACGCCAACCGCGTGCGCGGCCTGGGCGCGGCCCTGTTCGCCGGCGGCTACCGGATGGAGGCGACCGGCGCGACCGCCGAGCTCGCCCAGACTCAGGAGCACTGGAAGATGGAGGGCCGCGACATCGTCCGCGAGACCACGCCGGCGGGCCTCCGGGAGCAGGTCGAGCGCGCGCGGGAGGAGGGCGACGAGCAGCAGGGCGTCCAGCAGAACGACGACCTCAGCCTCTGGCAGGAGCCGGACTACAGCGCCGGCTACCAGTGGGGCATGACCATCGACCTCGGCGCCTGCATCGGCTGCAACGCCTGCGTCACCGCCTGCCAGGCGGAGAACAACGTGCCGGTGGTCGGCAAGGAACAGGTGTCGAACGGCCGGGAGATGCACTGGGTCCGGGTGGACCGCTACTTCTCCGGCGACCCGGCGGCGCCCCACGTGGCCTTCCAGACAGTGCCCTGCATGCACTGCGAGAACGCCCCGTGCGAGGAGGTCTGCCCGGTCGGCGCGACGGTCCACGACCGCGAGGGCCTGAACGCCATGGTCTACAACCGGTGCATCGGCACCCGGTACTGCTCGAACAACTGCCCCTACAAGGTGCGGCGGTTCAACTTCTTCAACTACACCAAGGACACGCCGGAGCTGGTCAAGCTGGTGATGAACCCGGACGTGAGCGTGCGCTCGCGCGGTGTCATGGAGAAGTGCACCTACTGCGTCCAGCGGATCAACCGGGGCAAGCGCGCCGCCAAGCGGGAGGGCCGCCGGCTCACGGACGGCGAGATCGTCACCGCTTGCCAGCAGAGCTGTCCGGCGGAGGCGATCGTCTTCGGCAACGTCAACGATCCGGACAGCCGGGTGAGCCGCAACAAGCGGGACCCGCGCGGCTACGCCCTGCTGGGCGAGCTGAACAACCAGCCCCGCACCACCTATCTGGCCGCGGTCCGCAACCCGAACCCGCTCTGGCCTGGGATGCAAGAAGGGCAGCAAGAGCGGGCCGAGGAGGCGGAGGCATGAGCCGCCAGGCGCCGATCCGGCTCTTCCGGCACGGCCCGATCGTCGAGATCGGTCAGCGGCAGGCCGAGGCCCTCGCGGCCCTGCCGGTCAAGGCGCTGGTGATCGTCTGCGCCTGGCTGCTGGTGTTCGCCTGCGTCCTGGCCACCGGCTGCACCCGCGGCTCGACCTCCAGCCGGCCACCGATCCACCTCAACCCGAACATGGACGATCAGCCGAAGGCTCAGGCCCAGGAGGCGAGCGCCTTCTTCGCCGACGGCAAGGTGATGCGGAGCCCCGTGCCCGGCACCGTCGCCCGCGGCGACCTGGAAGCGGACCCGGCGGTGGCCACCGGCGTGGGGCCCGACGGTGCGCCCGTCGCCTCCTCACCAGTGCCGATCGACGCCCATCTGCTCGCCCGCGGCGCCGCGCGCTACCAGATCTACTGCCAGCCCTGCCACGGGGCGAGCGGCAACGGCAAGAGCATGCTCCGCGAGCGTGCCGGCGTGCCCACCGCGGACCTGCTGGAAGACCGGCTGCGCGAGGTGCCGGACGGGTACATCTTCGACGTGGTCAGCCACGGCTTCGGCCTGATGCCGTCCTACGCGTACCAGATCCCGGTGGCGGACCGCTGGGCGATCATCGCCCACGTCCGGGAGCTGCAGCGCCAGGCGGAGCCACTTGAAGGGGCCGGCACGGGCGAGGCGACCGCGGAAGCCCGGGCCGCCGCGGACCCGGTCGCGGCCAGATCGGAGACGGAGGCGCCGTGAGCGGAAAACGCATCGTCCTCGCCCTGATCGTCGCCGCCATCGGCCTGGTCACCCTGGTCGAAGGGGCCCGCTGGCTCGACCGGACCTTCGCCTTCCGCTCGCCGCTCGAGACCCCTGCCGGAGTCGAGCAGCAGCCGCCCACACCGCGTGAGCAGGCGCTCGCCGCCAAAGCCGAGCACGAGCGCGAAGAGGCGCAGAAGAAGCCGTACAAGGAGGCCGAGTACCGCGCGTTCCCGGTGATCGGCAGCCGGACGGCGATCTGGATCGTCGCCCAGGTCAAGCTCCTGTTCGCCGCCTTCGTCCTGGCGGTGCCGATGTTCGCCCTGATCATCGAGTTCATCGGCTTCCGCACCAAGGACGTGCGCTACGACCGGCTGGCCTACGAGTTCGTCAGCCTGCTGTCCCCGGCCTTCGCCCTGACGGCGGCCTTCGGCGGCGTGCTCACCTTCATGCTGATCATCCTGTACCCGAAGTTCACCAACTACCTGATGTCGGTCTTCTCGCCGACCTTCCTGCCCTACGTGCTGCTGCTGTTCGCCGAGGCGGCGTTCTTCTACACCTACTACTACTCGTGGGGGAAGGTGGGCAAGAAGACCCACCTCTTCCTCGGCGTGATGCTCAACCTGGTGGGCACCGGCATCATGTTCATCGCCAACGCCTGGCTCACCTTCATGATGACGCCCAACGGCATCTCGGAGAACGGGGCGGTGCTCTCCGTCTGGGAGGCGGTGCACAACTACACCTGGATGCCGATCAACATCCACCGGATGATCGCCAACCTCGCCTACGGCGGGTCGATCGCCGGCGCCTACGCCGCCTACCAGTTCCTGAGCGCCAAGACGCCGGAGGAGCGCGCCCACTACGACTGGATGGGCTACGTGGCGAACTTCGTCGCCATCGCCGGCCTCTTGCCGCTGCCGTTCGCCGGCTACTGGCTGGCCTCGGAGATCTACGCCTTCTCCCAGACCATGGGCCTGACCATGATGGGCGGCGCCTTCTCCTGGCTGTTCATCATCCAGGCGATCCTGATCGGCTGCCTGTTCCTGGCCGCCAACTACTACCTGTGGATGGGCATGGGCCGGGTCGACCCGGAACACCGGAAGCGCGCCCTGATCCCGCTCCTCCTCGGCGTCATCACCCTCGGCTTCATGGTCTGGGCGACGCCGCGGAACCCGATCACCACGCCGGCCGAGACCGCCGCCCTGGGCGGCGCGGCCCACCCGATCCTGGGCTTCTTCGGCGTCATGTCGGCCAAGAACACGTCGGTCAACATCACCATCCTGGCGACCTTCGTCTCCTTCATCCTCTACCGCCGGAGCGGCAAGACGCCGCGGGTCGGCTGGGCCAAGGTGGGGAGCGCGGTGCAGGTGGTGATCCTGCTGCTGGCGGCGACGATCGTCATCTCCCTGGGCGTCATCGGCTACCGGGTGGAGGCCCAGGTGCGCATCGGCCTGTCGGTGCCCCAGGTGCTCTCGGTGCTCTTCGCCATGCTCCTGGTGACCTTCCTGGACGTGCTCATGCTGCGCGGCGCCGGCAGCGCCAAGATCCACTGGGGCCGCATGCCGGAGCGCTCCCAGTACGTGCTGATCTTCCTCGCCGTGACCTTTACCTGGCTGATGGGCCTGATGGGCTACGTGCGCTCGGGGCTGCGCCAGCACTGGCACGTCTACGGCGTCATCCGAGACACCTCGCCGGGGGCGTTCACGCCGACGCTGGGCTACGCCACCAAGGTGGTGAGCGTGTGCGTGCTGCTGTTCTTCGCCCAGATCGGCTTCGTCTTCTGGCTGGCGTCGCTCAACCACCGCAAGAAGTCGGAGCCGTACGGGGAGATCGCTGAAGAGGGCGGTGGTGACGGCGACGAAGGCTCGGCCCTGCCCTCCTCCTCGTCGCCGGCTCCGGAGGCGGCGCCATGAAGGTCCCGGTCATCGTCAAGATCGCCGGCCTCACCCTCGGCGCCACGGCGTTCTACACCTGGGTCGGCCAGCTCGTGCCCCAGAAGGAGGTGCAGCCGCCCAAGGTGGTCGAGATCGCCCAGGACGTGAGCACGGACCAGATGGTCAAGATCGGCGACCAGATCTTCCATGGCAAGGGGCTGTGCTCGACCTGCCACGTCATCGGCGGGGGCGGCGCGGCGCTCCGCTTCCCGGACCTGGACGGGGTCGCCGTGCGCGCCGGCAAGCGGGTGCCGGGCCTCACCCAGCTCCAGTACTTCGCCCAGACCCTCTACCGGCCGAACGCCTACATCGTGCCCGGCTTCAACCCCGGCATGCCGGAGATCGACAAGCCGCCGGTCGGCCTGACCGACGATGAGATCAAGGCCGTCATCGCCTTCCTCCAGACCCAGGGCGGCAAGGCGACGATCACCATGGGAACGGTCCTGCCCTACTCCAAGGAAGCGAACGGCGCCGGACCGGAAGAGATGGGGGGCGACAAGGCCGCCGACGGGGGCTCGAACGGTGCCGCGCCTGCGGCGAGCGGGGGGGATGACGCATGAGGCTCTGGCTCTTCGCCGCGGTCTTGCTGGCGCTCCTGGCGCTCTTCGTCTTCCCGCGCCGCGTGGCGGCGCTCCGGCGCCTTCAGCCCGGGCCGCTGGGGTGGTTTGCGCTCTGGCTGATCGCCCTCTGGGTGCTGCTCGACTTCGGCTTCGTGGTGCCGGTGCCCGAGTCTGTGGTCAAGATCTACTTAGGGATCGCCACCATGGCGCTCCTGGCCTACGTCACCTCGGACCGGGAGCGCCTGCAGCAGGCCAAGCGGCCCCTGGTCGCCTTCCTCACCGAGGACCGGTTCTTCCCGTTCCTGGTGGTGGTGGCCCTGGCCCTCCCCGCCGGCGTCATGGCGCACCTCTACTTCAAGATCACGGCGCCGGCCACCGAGCCGGCCTACGGGCGCACCATCCACCCGGAGCCGCCGAACAGCATCGAGGTCCGCGGCGAGACGGTGAGCCTGATCACCGCGACCAACCCGTACCGGGCGCTCGAGAAGACCGACCCGGGCGCGTTCGCGGAACACGTGAAGGCCGGCCGCCACGTCTACTACCAGAACTGCCTGTTCTGCCACGGCGACCTGATGACCGGCGACGGCATCTACGCCGAGTACCTGAACCCGATCCCGACCAACTTCACCAGCACCGGCACCATCGAGCAGCTCCAGGAGTCGTTCCTGTTCTGGCGCATCTCGAAGGGCGGTCCGGGCATGCCGCCGGCCGGCGCGCCGTGGGACTCGGCCATGCCGGCCTGGGAGCAGTTCCTCACCCGCGAGCAGATGTGGGACGTGATCCTCTACCTCTACGATTTCACCGGCCGGCGGCCGCGTGCTCGAGAAGGGGCAGAGGAGGGGGCGGAGGGTGGCGCCGCAGACGGTCAGGGCGGAGCGCAAGGGAGCGCATCGTGAGGCGCCGGCGACGGAGCCTTCTCCGGTCGGCTCGCCTGGCCCGCCTGGCCCGGGGAACCGGCCCGGTGGCGCTCTCCCTCGCAATCGCCGCGGGCGGCGCCGGGCTGCTGGCGGTCTCCGGGTCGGCCGGATGGGCCCAGGACAAGGCGCAGAGCGATCGGCCACTCGACCTGGGAACCGACGAGCAGCGGGCCGCGGGCGGCGTCGTCTTCCACAAGTACTGCTCCCAGTGCCACGGGGACGACGGCGCCGGCGACGGCATCGCGGCGCCCTTCCTCCGCCCCGCGCCGCGGGACTTCACCGCCGGCAAGTACAAGATCCGCTCGACGCCGACCGGCTACCTGCCGACCCGGGACGACCTCGAGCACTCGGTCCGCCACGGCCTGCCCGGCACCGGCATGCCGGCCTTCGACGCCGCCCTGAGCGACAAGCAGGTCGAAGACGTCGTCTACTACATCGAGAGCCTGTCGCCCGACTTCCAGGACCCGCAGGCCTACGCCGCGCCGATCGAGATCCCCGATCCGCCGCCGTTCTCCGAAGACTCGCTCGAGACCGGCTTCGAGACCTACGTCCAGGTGGGCTGCGCCCGCTGCCACGGCGACAAGGGCCGGGGCGACGGCCGCTCGGCACCGACGCTCCGCGACGACTGGGGGGACTTCATCCCGCCGGCCGACCTCTCCATGCCCTGGAACTTCCGGGGGGGCGGGAGCCGGCAGGACATCTACCGGTCGATCTCCACCGGCCTCTACGGCACCCCCATGGCCGGCTTCGCCGACGGCCTGACCGAGGAGCAGCGCTGGCAGATCGTCGACTGGATCGTCGCCCAGGCGCGGGAGACCGGCGCCACGGACGACCCGGGTCAGGCCCCCTACGACACGCTGGTCCGCGCCGTGCCCCATCTCGAAGGGCTCGACGGGATCGCCCCGGGCGCCAGCCTGGACGAGGCCCGCAAGCTGTTCGACGGCGCCCCGAAGGCCCTCTTCCCGGTGATCGGCCAGGTCACCCAACCGGGCCGCGACTTCCGGCCGGGGACCGTGGCGGTCGGCGTCCAGGCGATCTACGACACGAACGACGTGGCCTTCCTGGTCACCTGGCACAACCTCACCGCCGACACCAAGGGCTCGAACGCTCCGGACCTCGAGGTACCGCGCCAGCACGGCGTGCCGTTCCGCGGCTACCCCGAAGGCGACGAGGCGGCCCAGGCCGGGGCAGCGGAGGAGACGAAGGCGAGCGAGCCGGAAGAGGCCGGGAAGGCCGGCGAGGCCACCTCCGCCGACGACTTCTGGGGCACCGGTGGGAGCACCGCGACCGGCAAGGACACCGGAACGGCCGCCAAGGGCGATTCCGGCGGTGACTTCTGGGGCACGGGCGGCGGCGCCTCCGATACCGGCTCGTCCTCAGATGACGGCGGCGCGGCGGCCTTCTTCGGCGGCGGCGCCGAGCAGGCCGCCCCGGGCCGCCCGGCCGGTAGCGACGAGTTCTCGGACGCGGTGGCGCTCCAGTTCCCGATCGAGCTCCGCGACGGCGTCGAGAAGCCCTACTTCCTGTTCGGCGATCCGTCGTACCCGGTCGAGCTCTGGTACATGGATCTGGCGCACCCGCAGCCGAAGCTCTACGAGGGTCGCGGCACCGGCGCCCTCACGCTGTCGGACGCCGACCCGCCCCAGGCCCTCTCCGGCTACGCCGACGGCGAGTGGGCGGTGATCTTCAAGCAGCCGCGCAAGCCGACCACCGGCATCACCTTCGCCGAGGAGACGTTCGTGCCGATCAGCGTCTCCGTCTGGGACGGCTTCTACCGCGAGCGCGGCGGCCGGCGCGGCCTGACCCGCTGGTTCCACGTCTACGTCGAGCCCACGAAAGAGCCGGCCGTGGTGGCGCCCATGGTCAAGGCCGGCCTCGGCGTGCTGCTCGTCGAGCTCCTGATCATCGGCCTCGTCCGGCGGAAGGCCAAGACCGTATGAACCTCCACCTCCGACAGTCTGGAGATCCATGATGTACGAGACGATCTACGTCCCCGTCGACAACTCCGGCCATTCGAACCGGGCCGCCGATTGCGCGGTCGCCCTGGGCAAGGCCTACGGCTCCAAGATCGTCGGCTGCCACGTCTACGCGGCGCGCATGCACGACTACCGGTTCAAGCAGATGGAGTTCACCCTGCCGGACGAGTACCTGGTGGAGTCGGAGCTGGCGCGCCAGCGAAAGATCCACGACTCGCTCATCACCATGGGGCTCGAGCTGATCTCCGACTGCTACCTGGAGCGCCTGGAGGAGCTGGCCGAGGGCGCAGGCCTCGAGCTGGAGCGCCGGATGATGGACGGCAAGCACTCGACCGAGCTCTTGAAGGACCTGGCCGCCGCCGAGGACGTGGACCTGGTGATCCTGGGCGCCGTCGGCATCGGCCGCACCAAGGACAGCCAGATCGGCTCCGTCTGCGGCCGGGTGGCGCGGGAGACGACCAAGGACACCTGGGTGGTCAAGCACGTGCCGGAGAAGGACGAGCCGGAGCGCGACACGATCCTGGTCGCCGTCGACGGCAGCCCGGAGTCCTTCGGCGCCCTCCAGGTGGGGCTGGAGCTGGCCAAGAAGCTCGGCAAGAAACTCGAGCTGGTGGCGGTCTACGACCCGTACCTCCACTACGCCGCCTTCCGCGGCATCGCCGAGGTGCTGACCGACCGGGCGGCCAAGGTCTTCCGCTTCGAGGAGCAGAACCAGCTCCACGAGGAGATCATCGACACCGGGCTGGCGGAGATCTACCAGTCCCATCTGAACGTCGCCGCCGCCATGGCCCGCGAGGCCGAGGTGGAGCCGATCGTCACCCTGCTCGACGGCAAGGCCTACCAGAAGGTGCTCGACCACGCCCGGAAGACCGAGCCCTGGGTGCTGGTCATGGGCCGGCTGGGCATCCACTCCGGCGAGGACGAGGACACCATCGGCTCGAACGCCGAGAATCTCCTGCGGCTGGTCCCCTGCGACGTGCTGCTGACCAACCGGCGCGTGGTGCCGGAGCTCGACCTCAAGGCGTCGGAGTCGATCCACTGGACGCCGGAGGCCGAGGAGCGCATGGGCCGGGTGCCGGAGCAGGTCAAGGGGATCGCCCGCACCGCGATCCTGCGCCTGGCGATCGAGAAGGGGCACAGCGTGGTCTCCTCCGATCTCGTCACCGAGGCCATGGACCGGTTCATGCCCAAGGGGAGTGCCAAGGCGACTGAGAAGCTGGCCGAGGCCCTGGCGTTCGAGAAGGCGCGGCGGCAAGAGGTGGCTCTGTGCAAGGGCTGCGGCGTCGCCGCCCGGGTGCCGGACCCGGTGCGCTGCACGGTCTGCGGCGGCACCGCGTTCGAGATCGTGGCGCCGGAGGTGATCGACCAGATCGTCGCGTCCGAGGGCGGCAGCTCCGAGGAGCGCACCTACGACGGCCGCAAGCTCGCCTGGACCCAGGAGGCGAGGAAGTCGCTCCGGGCCATCGGCGACCGCTACCAGCGCCGCCGGGCCAAGGCGCGGATCGAGAAGGCGGCCCACGGCCAGCAGATGGAGACCATCACCTTGGATCTCGCCAAGCGGTTCATCGAGGAGGAGACCGGCGTGCTCTACGACGCGGCCACGATCCCCGACGAGCCGGACGAGGCCGACGAGGCGCTCGACGCCCAGGACGGCGCGCCGGCGACGGACGACGGCGGAGACGACGAGGGCCTTCGGCTGATCGCCCGGGACGCCGCCAACAACCCGCTCCTCTCCCGCTTCGACTGGACCGAGAACGCTGCCCAGCGGGTGCTTCGGGTGCCGGCCGGCTTCATGCGCGACCGCACCCAGCGCCGGATCGAAGAGCTGGCCGCGGAGAAGGGCGCCACCGCCATCGACCTCGCCCTGGTCGAGGAGGGCATCGAGCACGGCCGCCGCATGATGGCGGAGATGATCGGCCAGCAGGAGGCGGCCAAGAAGCAGGCGGCCCGGCCCGCTGCAACCGGCGGGGCCGAGGGCCCCGAGGCGCCGTCCAATGGAGCCGGCAACGGACATGGAGCGAACGGCTCCGCCGCCGAGTGCCCGGTCGACCTGTCCGAGGAGGCGGCCGAAGCCCCAGAGGCGGTGCCCGCCGCAACGGACGATCCCCCGCGCTTGGCGCTCAACGAGGTCTCCGTGATGAGCGAGATGGAGCGGCAGCGCCGCGGGCTTTCACCAGAATCTTGACGATCCGGAGTCGTGACGACGGAACCGCAACGCGAGTCCGCGGCGCCTTGCCCGTCCCGGTCAACCTAGATGATCCTCTGGATCCCCCCTGCAACCCCCCGTCCCCCTTCTCACCCCGAGGGGGAGAAGGGGGCGCCCCCACCCGGTGGCGGCGGAGCGGCCCGGAAACGAGTGGACTCGCGAGGCCCCTGAGGTCATGCCCTCTTACCGCTTCTGCCGCCCCGACGACATCCCGTTCCTCGTCCGCGCGGTCAACGCCTGCTTCGACGTCCACTTCCCGGACCGGCCGCCGCTCACCGTCGATGGCTTCCGCCGGGAGATGAAGCACCTGGACCTCTGGCCGTCGAGCTGCCTGATCGCCGCCGAGGGGGACGATCCGGTGGCCGTCCTGACCGGCACCAAGCGGGACGACGAGACCCTGGTCTCCCGAATCGGCGTCCGGCCGGGCCTCGAGCGCGACGGCCACGGCGGCCACCTGCTCACCTCCCTCGGCCAGAAGCTCGCCGTCCTCGGCCCGCCGCGCCTGGCGGTCGAGGTGCCGGCGTCCCGGCCCGGCGCGCTCGCCTTCTTCCGGGCGCTCGGCTGGCGAGACGACGGCGTCTACGTCGACCTCGAGGAGGACCTGGAGCAGGGCGGGCCGGAGGGCGGTGGAACGGACGGCCGGGGCGAGACCCGCGAGGCGCCGGTCGAGCCGCCGCCGGAGGGCCTGGTCGGCACGGTCACCGTCGCGGAGCTGGACGCCGCCGGAGTGCTGGCACCGGGCGCGGGAACGGCTCCGGCCCCGGCCGCCGGCGGAGCATCGTCCGGTGCGGAAGCTGACACCGGAACCGGCGCGGCCGTGGAGCCGGACGCCGCGACGGGAACGGCCGTCGCGGCCGTTCCGCCCGGTCTGGCGCCAACGGCCTGGGAACGGCGGCCGGCGAGCCTCCGCGGCCGGGCCGACGCCCTCCGGGGCGCCGCCATCGCCTCGCCCGACCGGATCGAGTCCTGGATCCTGTGGGAGCCGGCGACCGGCTCCGAGGGCACGCTGGAGGTCGCGGCGTGGGGGTTCGGCGACGCCGGATCCAGTCCGCCGGGCTCGCAGGGCGCCGAGAGCACGGACCGTCGCGCCCTCCTGCTCTCCCTGCTGCTCCGCCACCTGCTGACCGCGGAGCCCACGCGGCGCCTGCGTCTGGTCAAGACGTCCGCGGGCGAAGTGCCGTCGGAAATCGTCGCCGCGCTCGGCCTAATGCCGGCGGAGCGCTACCATCGACTGATCACGGACGCGCAACCCCTGTGAGCCGATCGAGGCGGCGATGAAGACCTACCACGACATCCAGGGCGACGGCGGCTCGGACGTCCTCGGCCAGGTCCAGGCCCAGGCCCGGCAGATCGGGCAGGCCCTCGCCGG
>Ga0210144_1000151_pt1 | contig 39813 bp, 33 predicted proteins | sample Muzzi_PWA_D2_FD_185532 | JGI IMG/M metagenome (GOLD analysis project Ga0210144, IMG submission 185532) | Wetland microbial communities from San Francisco Bay, California, USA, that impact long-term carbon sequestration - Muzzi_PWA_D2 (SPAdes) | ecosystem: Environmental > Aquatic > Marine >...
CCATCCAGCGGGTGGCCGACCGGGTCGCGGGCATCTTCGTGCCCGTGGTGCTGGCGGTGGCGGCCGTCACCTTCGCGGCCTGGTACCTGGTGGGGCCGGCCCCCGCCCTCACCCACGCCCTGGTGGCGGCGGTGGCGGTGCTGATCATCGCCTGCCCCTGCTCCCTGGGGCTCGCCACCCCCACCGCCATCATGGTGGGCACCGGGCGGGGCGCCGCCCTGGGGGTGCTCATCAAGGGGGGCGAGACCCTGGAGGGCGCCCACCGCATCACCACCGTGGTGTTCGACAAGACCGGCACCCTCACCCACGGCGCCCCCGAGGTCACGGACGTCGTGCCCCGGGCGGGGGACGAGGTGGAGGACGTGGCGGACCTCCTGGCCCTGGCCGCCGGCGTGGAGCAGGCCTCCGAGCACCCCCTGGCCGCCGCCGTGGTGCGGGCGGCCCGGGAGCGGGGCGTGGAGCCCGCGGCGGTGGAGGGCTTCGAGGCCCTGCCCGGGCGCGGCGTGCGGGCCCGGGTGGGGGGCGCCGACGTGCTGCTGGGCAACCGGCGCCTGATGGCCGACGAGGGGATCGAGCTGGGGGCCGCGGCCGACGACCTGGCGCGCCTGGCGGAGGCCGGCCGCACCCCGGTGGTGGTGGCGCGGGACGGCGCCGTGGTGGGGGTCGTGGCCGTGGCCGACGCCCCCAAGCCGGAGGCCCGCGCCGCCGTGGCGGCCCTGCACGACATGGGCCTGAAGGTGGCCATGATCACCGGCGACCACGCCCAAACCGCCGAGGCGGTGGCCCGCGAGCTGGGCATCGACCGGGTGCTGGCCGAGGTGCTGCCGGCCGACAAGGCCGGCGAGGTGGCGCGCCTCCAGGAGGCGGGCGAGGTGGTCGCCATGGTGGGCGACGGCATCAACGACGCCCCCGCCCTGGCCCAGGCCGACCTCGGGCTCGCACTGGGCACGGGCACCGACGTGGCGATGGAAACCGCCGACATCACCCTGCTGCGGGGCGACGTGACCGGCGTCGTGACCGCCATCGAGCTGTCGCGCCGCACCATGCGCACGATCCGCCAGAACCTGTTCTGGGCCTTCGGCTACAACGCCGCCGGCATCCCGGTGGCGGCGGGTGTGCTGTACCCGGTCACGGGCCTGTTGCTCTCCCCCATGATCGCGGCCCTGGCGATGGCCTTCTCGTCCGTGTCGGTGGTGACCAACTCCCTCCGGCTCAAGCGCTTCCACCCCCGCGCGGCGGGCACGGGAGGCCCCGCGCCGGTTTGACCCGCGGCCCGGCGGCTTTCTATCATCCCCCCATGGACGCACCGGCCCCCCCCACCCCCGACCTGGAGCGCATCGACGCCCTCGTCACCCTGCTGGCGGACGACGACCCCCGGGTGGGGGAGACCATCGCCCAGCACCTGAAGGACATCGGCGCGGCCGCGCTGCCCGCCCTGGAGGACGCCGCCGCCAGCACCAACCCCCTCCTGGGGGAACGGGCCCGCCACCTGGTGGGGGACTTGAAGCGCGACGCGGCCCTGGAGGCGATCCGGGCCCTGGGGGCGCGGGAGCCGGTGTCCCTGGAAGAGGGCCTGCTGCTCATCTCCCGCCTCGACGACCCCGACCTGGACGCCTCCGCCTGCTCGGCCCGGCTCGACCGCATGGCCGAGGACCTGATGCTGCGCCTCGACCCCGGCGACGGCGTGGACGCCCTGGTGGCGGGACTGGCCCGCTACCTCCACGACGACCAGGGCTTCTCCGGCAACACCGACGACTACTACAACGAGGGCAATTCCTACCTCCACACCCTGCTCTCCACCCGCAAGGGCATCCCCATCTCCCTGGCGTGCCTCTACGTGCTGCTGGCCGAGCGGCTCCACCTGCCGTTCTTCGGCGTGGGCATGCCGGGCCACTTCCTGGTGCGCTACGACGACGGCCACGACGTGCGCATCCTCGATCCCTACGGCCGGGGCCGCATCCTGGACCGGGAGGGGTGCGCCGCCCTGCTGCGCGGCCTGGGGCTGGCCTTCGACGAGCGCTACCTGGCGGCGGTGGGGGCGCGCTACATCCTGGAGCGCACCCTGAAGAACCTGATCGCCGTCTTCGCCCACACCGACCGCACCGAGGCGCTGGCCCTGCACGAGGCCGCCCTCCAGGCCCTGCGCGGCGCCGCCTGAGACGACCCGTGGCGGCGCCCCTCCGCGCCGTCCCCGCCGCCGGGGTGGCGACGGCCCTCGGGACCCTCGTACCCGGCCCCGGCACCCCCGAGGAGGTGGCGCTGGACGCAGCCCCGGGGCGCGTCTGCGCCCGCGACGAGACGGCCCCCTGGCCCCTGCCCCCCGCGCCCGTGGCCCGGGTGGACGGCTACTGCCTGGCCGACCCCGCCCCCGGCCTGCGCTGCCGGATCACCGCCCGCAGCCTGCCCGGCGGCCCGACCCCCGCGCCCCCCGCCGGGGGCACCGCCTGCTTCGTGATGACCGGCGCCCCCCTGCCCCCGGGCGTGGAGGCCGTCGTGCCCCGCGAGGGGGTGACGGAAGCCGGGGACACCGTGGAGGTCACGGACCCCGCCACCGTCCCGGCCGTGGCCGCCGGCGCCCGGGTGGCGGCGGGCGCGGTGCTGGCCCGGGCCGGCGACCGCCTGGACCCGGTCCGGGTGGGGCGGCTGGCGGACTTCGGCCGCGCCCGCGTGGCCGTCTTCCCCCACCCCACCGTGGACCTCCTGCCCGTCGGCAGCGAGCTGGCCGACCCGGCGGCGGCCCCGGCGCCCACCCCCGGCGCCCCGCCGCCCAGCTACGACAGCAACGCCCACGTCCTGGCGGCCCTGGTGCGGGCGGCCGGCGGTGTGCCCCGCATCCTGCCCCCGGTGCCCGACGACCCCGAGGCCGTCGCCGCGGCCCTGGGGTCCTGTACCGGAAACCTGATCGTGGCCACCGGCGGCACCGCCCGGGGGGCCGCCGACCACACCGCCGCCGCCGCCGGACGGGCGGGCTTCCGCCTCGCCCTGGACGGCCTCGAATGCCGCCCCGGCCGCACCGCCCGGATCCTGCTGCGGGAAGGCCGGGTGCTGATCTCCCTGCCCGGCTCCCCCGGCGCCGTCGCGCCCCTGTTCGCCCTGCTGGTCGGCCCCGCCCTGGGGCGCCTGGCGGGCCGTTCCGACTGGGCGCCATCCTGGCGCACGGCGCGGCTGGACGGATCGGTCGCGGAGCCACGCCCCACGGCGGTGCTGTCCCACGCCGTCCTCACGGCGGACGAAGGCGTCTTCACGGCCCGCCCCGGTCCCGCCCCGGGCAACGGCTTCGCCCTCCTGCCGCAAGGTGAACAGGTCCTGGCGGCGGGGGAGGCGGTCGACGTGCTGTGGGGGGAGTCGGCCCGGCCCTGAGAGGGCGGGCCCGTCAGCCGGTGGGGGTGTAGAAGGGCAGGTCGGCCACGGTGGCGGGGGCGTCGCCCACTTTGACGGCCGTGCCCGCCTCCCACAGGCCGCGCTTCAGGTAGGCCAGGGCCAGGGTCCGCTCCAGGGTGGGGGAGAAGGCGGCGCTGCGCACGGCGCCCACGGGGCCGTCGGCGGAGACCTCGGTGCCGGCCGCGGGGGGCGCGCCCTCCACCACCAGGCCGCACAGGCGGCGGTTCACGTGGCCCCGGAACACGATGCGCGACAGGGTCTCCTGGCCGATGTAGCATCCCTTCTCGAAGTTCACCGCGTCCGTGAGGCCCGCCTCCAGCAGGATCACCTCGTCGTCCACCTCGACGCCGTAGCGGGGCCGGCCCGACTCGATGCGCAGCGACTCCAGGGCGGTGAAGCCGAACGGCGCCACGCCCTTGGGCTCCCCCGCCCGGGTGAGGGCGTCCCACAGCCCTTTGAGCCCCTCCCGCACCACCCACAGCTCGAAGCCGGGGTCCACCAGCTCCGCCGTGGCCAGCACCAGCGGCCCCTCCGTCACCGGCGCGCGGGCCTCGCCGGGGGCGGCCGGCAGGTCGTCGGGGCGGACCCCCAGGGCCTCGGCCAGCACGCCCGGGGCCTCGGGGCCGTAGAGCCCCACGTGGCCGACCCGGTCGCTCCAGTCCTCGGTGGTGGCGTCCCGGATGATCGTGTACTTGACCAGGAAGTCCCGGGTGAAGGCGGTCACCGCCGGGTCCAGGTCGAGCAGGAAGTGGTCGGCGCGCTTCAGGCAGGTGAACAGGCTCTGCACCTTGCCGTGGTTCGTGCAGATGGCGCCGGCGATGGCGGTGCCCTCGGCCTGCTTCACCACGTCGTTGGTGGTCAGGCTCTGCAGCAGGCCCTCCCGGTCCGGCCCCGCCACGTGCAGCTTGCCCCGGTAGGAGCGGTCGATGAACCCCCCGGCCCGCCGCACCCGGACGTGCTCTTCCCGGGGGTCGCCGTAGTCGGCGATCACGGCCCGTCCGTCCAGGTCCATGGTACGGCCCCCGATCTGTGTGTGGGCCAACTCCTCGGATGCCGTTCCCATGCCTTGCTCCCGAATCACCCGGCGGGCCAAGCGCCCGACCGTTGGAACCGATTATACGGACGCCTCCCGCTCCCGGGCCACCGACGGCGGACGGCGGCGTCGGATCCCCCTTGACGGGGGACGGCAAAGGGTGAAACATATGTTTGCCATGCAGCTTCCGCTGTTATCCGACCTGCCGGAGCGCCCCCCCAGGGGCTCCATGCCCCTGGGCGGCACCCTGGCCTCCCACGGGGCCGACGTGGTGTACCGGGAGATTCCCGTGCGCCAGGTGCTGTGCAAGAGCCCGGCGGCCGAGCGCATGGGGATGCCGTTCTCGTGGACCGTGAACCCGTACCGCGGCTGCGAGATCGGCTGCACCTACTGCTACGCCCGCTACACCCATACCTACCTGGGAATGGAGGCGCCCGAGGCGTTCGAGCGCGAGATCTTCGTCAAGGTCGGCGCCGGCAGCAGCGTGCCCCGGGGCCTCCAGCCGGAGCACTTCGCCGGGGCCCAGATCGCCATCGGCACCGCCACCGACCCCTACCAGCCGGCGGAGCGCCGCTACCGGGTCACCCGGGGCATCCTCCAGAAGCTGGCCGCCTTCTCCGGCCTGAACGTGAGCCTCACCACCAAGAGCCCCCTGGTGCTCGACGACCTGGACCTGCTGGCCCGCATGGCCCGCCGCTCGCGCCTGACGGTGAACGTGAGCCTGATCTCGCTGGACCCGGACCTGATCCGCCTGCTGGAGCCCAAGGGCGCCACCCCCAAGGCCCGCCTGGACGCGATCCGGCGGCTGTCCGGCGCCGGCATCCGCACCGGCCTGTTCCTCATGCCCGTGATCCCAGGCATCAACGACGACCGCAAGGGCCTCAAGGCCCTGGAGGCAGCGGCCCGCAGGGCGGGGGCGGCCTTCGTGTTGAGCCAGAAGATGCAGCTGAGGCCCGCCACCTGGCCGGTGTTCGCCGGCATGCTGCGGGAGCACTTCCCGCGCCTGGCCGCGTCGTTCGAGGCCACCGCCCGGCGCCGCTTCGGCCCCGGCCCGGGTCTGCCGCCGGTCCCCGCGCCCCCTTATCCCTAAAAAGACCCGGATCGAAGGCCCCCCGGCGGCCGTCAACCACGCCCCGGGGGCCGGTTGCCCGTGGCCTTGGGGCCCTGCTACACTCGGCTCCCTCCACTTTCGGCGGGCCGGCGGCGGCCCCGCGACACGGGAAGGGTCACGCCATGCGCGATACGATTCGGGCCTACGAGGAGCGGGTCCTGGCGGGCGGGATGCTGGACCACGACGAGGGCTGCACCCTGGTCCGGATCCCGACCGAGAGCCCCGACCTGCTGGACCTGGTCGCCTCGGCCAACCGGGTGCGCCTGCACTTCAAGGGCACGCGCATCGACACCTGCGCCATCGTCAACGCCAAGAGCGGCTCCTGCTCCGAGGACTGCGCCTTCTGCGCCCAGTCGGCCCACCACCGGGCCGCCGCCGAGAGCTACCCCCTCATGGACGGCGCCGCCATCGGCGAGGCCGCCGAGGCCGCCTACGACGCCGGCGCCGAGGCCTTCGGCATCGTCGCGGCCTGGAAGGGCCTGAAGGAGGGCCCGGAGCTGGAGGCCCTCCTGACCCGGGTGCGGGAGCTGGCCGCCACCGGCCGGGGCCACGTGGACGGCTCCCTCGGCCACGTCCCCTCCGAGGCCATCGCCCACAAGCTGAAGGAAGCGGGCCTGAGGACGTACAACCACAACCTGGAGACGGCGCCCAGCCACTTTTCCAGCATCTGCTCCACCCACACCTTCCAGGACCGGGTGGACACCATCGGGCGCCTGAAGGCGGCCGGCATCCGCATCTGCTCGGGCGGCATCTTCGGCATGGGGGAAACCCCGGAGCAGCGGGTGGAGCTGGCCCTGGCCCTGCGGGAGGTGGGGGTGGACGTGCTGCCCATGAACTTCCTCAACCCCATCCCCGGCACCCCCCTGGAGGGCGTCACCCCCTTGAAGCCCCTGGAATGCATCCAGACCATCGCGGTGTACCGCATGCTGCTGCCCACGGCCAACCTCATGGTGGCGGGGGGCCGCGAGGTGAACCTGCGCGACCTGCAGTCCTGGGCCTACCACGCGGGGGCCAACGCCACCATGGTGGGCAACTATCTGACCACCCCCGGCCGCAGCCCCGCCGACGACCAGCGCATGCTCGCCGACCTGGGGCTCGACACGGCCCAGGGCGCGGGCACCGAGCCCGCCCCGGCCCCGTCGCCGTTCCGGATGGTCTCCGCCGGCGCCTGACCGGCCGCCGCCGGCCGGCCGGCCAATTGACGCCGGACCGGCCGATGCGGTACGTTTTTCCGCTCCGTTTTCGGCGGCGTAGCTCAGTTGGTTAGAGCAGCGGAATCATAATCCGCGTGTCCGGGGTTCGAGTCCCTGCGCCGCTACCAAGTCCCGCAAGGGGTCGTGAGGAATCGCGACCCCTTTCCTGTCCGCCGGGGGCCACTCTGGGTCCACCGGCGGTGGACCGCCGGATTGAATCGGGCTGCGGCCCCCCGCAACCGACCTTGCGTTGCGCGACGCCGTCCTCGGAGATCGAGACGGCGTTCCGGTTTGTCCGGGAAGAACCCGTTTTCCGCCGAGGCCGGCTCGCGGCTTCCCTACCCCATCGCCCCCCGGAATCGGGCCGGGGTGGTGCCGGTGTGTTTCTTGAAGGCGCTGGAGAAGTGGCTGCGGCTGGAAAAGCCGACCTTGGCGGCCACGGTGTCCACCGACAGGGCCGGGTCGGCCAGCAGCTTGGCGGCGTGCTGCATGCGGACCTGGTGAACCAGGGTCATGGGGGGGCGGCCGAGGGCGTGGGTGAAGTGGTCGGCGAAGGCCGAGCGGCTCATGGCGGCGGCATCGGCCAGGGACTCCACCGTGTGGGGGGCGGCCGGATCGTGCAGGATCCGCTCCACCGCGTCGGCCAGGCGCGGGTCCTGGAGCGCGGTCAGCCACGGCAGCATCGCGACGTCGTCCTCGGGCACGGACCGGAACAGGTGCACCAGGCACTGGGTCATGAGGGCCTTGGTCATGGCCGTGCTGCCGGAATAGGCCCGCTCCTGCTCGCCGAGGATGTCCTGGAACACAGCGCGTAGATGGGGTGCCGTCGAGAGGTCCACCGCCAGGACCTCCGGCAGCCGGTCGAACACGTCGAACGACTCGCCGTAGCGCACCCCCACCAGGCCACAGGCCACCACCAGGTCCGGATGGTCGGTGGAGCCCGCCACCATGCGGCAGATGGGCCGGTCGGCGGGAATGGCCTCGATCCGCACCTCGTGCGCGATGGGGCCCCGGGTGGCCAGCGCGTGGGGCGCCCCCGGAGGCACCACCGCGATCCACGACGAGCCGAACGCGCGCACGTCGTTTGCGGCGCCGCTGACCGTGCCGCTCCCCTCGAGCACGAAGTGGAGCAGCGGTGTGGGCGGGCCGGGCAGACGCAACCGCCACCCCTCGCTCAACACGCACATGGCGAACGGCTCCACCTCGACCGTCATGTGGTCCAGCAGCTTGTCGATCAGCACTGTCACCCCGCGGCTGTTCATAGCCATCGTACCCCACGGGACCGGGTTTCGCCCGGCGCAACGCCCCTTCTTCCCGGACGATCGGGCACATCCCGCGGACCATTTCGCGCGTTCCCCCGCCCTAGACTCCGGTTGCCGGTCGCGAAAACGCGGATACCGGACCCGCGGCCCGGGGAGCGGGCCCTGATCGAACCGGATGCTCAGCAAAGGGGTAAGCGCCATGAACAACGCAGAGAGCCACACGAATCCGTACGCCGAGCCGGAGAACCCGGCCCTGCCGCCGTCGGACATGCAGCTCGACCCGTCCCGCACCGCCCTGGTGGTCACCGACCCACAGGTGGACTTCCTGAGCCCCAAGGGGGTCACCTGGGGCGTGGTGGGCGCGAGCGTGGAACAGCACGGCACGGTGGGCAACATCGGCGCCCTGTTCGCCGCCGCCAAGGAGGCGGGCATCACCATCGCCGTCTCGCCCCACTACTACTACCCCCCCGACAAGGGGTGGAAGTTCGGGGGCGCGATCGAGAAGCTCATGGGCCAGATCGGCATGTTCGGCCGCGAGAGCGCCTACGAGACGGAAGGCTTCGAGGGCTCCGGCGCCGACTTCATGCCGGAGTACAAGGCCTACATTCACGACGGCAGGACCATCATCGCCTCGCCCCACAAGGTGTATGGCCCCGAGGCCAACGACCTGGTGCTGCAGCTGCGCAAGCACCGCATCGAGCAGGTCATCCTGGCCGGCATGTCGGCCAACCTGTGTGTGGAGGCCCACCTGCGGGAACTGTTGGAGCAGGGCTTCGAGGTGGCGGTGGTGAAGGACGCCACGGCGGGCGCCATGCTGCCGGAAGGCGACGGCTACCTGGCCGCCATCACCAACTTCCGCTACATGGCGAACGCGGTATGGACCACGGCGGAAGCGGTCGCCCGCCTGCGCAGGCAGGCCCTGGCGGCCTGACGCGGACGTCGATCCGGCGGGTGCCCGGGATCCTCCGGGTACCCGCCGGCCGGCGGGCTACCCGCTCCGGAAGCCGGGGGGGTGACGCCGTCCGGCGGCGCGTCGGGCTCATGACCCGGAGGCCGGGGATTCGCCCCCCCGCGACCACGCTCTCCTGGCATTACCGCGGGGCACGCAAGAAGCCCGACTTGCACCGACGCCCCCGGCCCTTTCTCGAACCGAACAGGGGGGCTCCGTGGGCCATGGCCGACTCCGCCTCCCGCGAGCCCGGCGCGCCCATACGAACGGCTGCGTGGTGGACCATGTGTGGACCGCAACCCAGGGTCCATCGTTGAGACCGTCACGACGACACCTGAATCACAAATCCGCGTCTCCGGAGTTCGAGTCCCTGCGCCGCTACCAGCCGTCCCAGGGGCCGCGATCGTCCGCGGCCCCTTTTTTCTGAGTCCCCGCCCCCGCCCCTGGGGCCCGATTGCGCCGCCCCTGCCAAAAATCATCCGCCGGGCGGGTTGAAACCCACCGGGTGGGTTCCGATAAGGTGGGTGCCAGACCGTTGCCCGGCGGATTGGCGGCAAGGAGTCGCACCGACTTGGATCCGACACCGCAGAGACGGGCACGGCCACAGATGGGGGTGGCGGGCCGGACCACCTGTCCGCCGCCAGCGGCCGCCGGCCACGTCGGTCCGGCGCGCCGACGCATGGGGACACCCGCCAGCCGCTCCGCCACGCCCGTCATCACCGGGGGGAGACCGATGAGGACCATCGCCTGCCTGTTCATCCTGCTCCTGGCGCCCGCCCTGGCCGTCCCGGCCCTGGCCGTGCCGCCCGGCGCCACCGCCCGTTTCGACGGCGGCGCCATGGGGCCGGTCACCTTCGACGGCGCCTTCCACGCCGACCAGGGGCTGTCGTGCCCGGACTGCCACACGGGGCTCTTCGAGCAGGCGCGCACGGCCCGCATCACCCTGGCGGACCATGAGGGCGGCCGCTTCTGCTCCGCCTGCCACGACGGCACCCGGGCCTTCGCGGCGATCGGCAACTGCGACCGCTGCCACGCGAGGCCCGGGGGGCAGCCCGCCGCCGTCCCCGGCAAGAAGTGGAACGCCACCTGCCTGCGCTGCCACGGCGGCAGCCCCCAGGTCGCGGCCATCTCCCGCACCAAGCACGGCGTGGGCGCCGACGCCCGCACCCCCGACTGCACCGACTGCCACGGCCCCAGTGCCGACCACGTGACCAGCCAGGGCGCCACCGGCCCGGACCGCCTGTTCGACCCCCGCGCCGCCACCCCCGTCACCGCGCGCAACGAGGCCTGCCTCGCCTGCCACAAGGGCGGCGCGCGGATGCACTGGTCGAGCGGCGCACACGCCACCCGGGACGTGGCCTGCACCGCCTGCCACCAGGTCCACGCCGAGCACGACAAGGTACGCGAGCGCGTCACCCAGGCCGACGTCTGCTTCCGCTGCCACAAGGAGCAGCGCGCCATGCTGCTGCGCCCGTCCCACCACCCGATCCGGGAGGGCAAGGTGGTCTGCTCCGACTGCCACAACCCCCACGGCTCGATCACGCCCCGCATGCTGGCGCGCGATACCGTCAACGACACCTGCTACACGTGCCACATGGAGAAGCGCGGCCCCTTCGTGCGCACCCACCAGCCGGTGCAGGAGGACTGCAGCATCTGCCACAACCCCCACGGCTCGGTGAACGCCAACCTCCTCCGGCTGCGACCGCCCTGGCTGTGCCAGCAGTGTCACGAGCCGACGAGCCACCGGGGCGCGCCGGGCAGCAACACCCTCACCGGCTCCCACGCCAACACGCTGGCGCGGGGCTGCCCCAACTGCCACACCAACATCCACGGCACCAACAACCCCAGCGACCTGGGGACCGAGCGCTCCCTGCGCCGCTGACCGGGGGATACGAGCCATGGCCATGAACCCGCACCCATCCGAAGGCCTCAAGCGCACCGCCCTCGCCGCCGCCCTGCTCGCGGCGCTCGCGCCCTTGCCCGCCCTGGCGGACCCGGGCCCCGACGCCGCGGGCCCCGCCAGCACGATCTCCCTGGGGGGCGCCTGGGTCACCGACGACAACCAGCGCTTCGGCCAGTTCACCGGCCTGACCGACGAGGGCCGCTACGGGCTCCTGGACGCCGACCTGGTCCGGCTCGACCCCGAGACCGGCACCTGGCTGCGCGTCACCGGCCGCCACTGGGGCCTGCGCGACCGGTCCCTGAGCTTCAGCCACGAGCGCCAGGGCGACTGGGCCTACCGCCTCGACTACGACCAGACCCCGCGCCGCTTCCCCTACCGGATCAACACCGGGCTCACCGGGATCGGCACGAACCAGCTCACCACCAACGCCATCACCCCGGGCGCCGGCACGAACCGCCTCCTGGCCACGGAGCGGGAGTCGCTCCGGGCCGAGGTGAACAAGGCCCTCGCCGCCGGGTTCGGCGTGCGCATGAACTACAAGGTGGAGGAGAAGAACGGCACCCGCCTCTACGGCCGCACCGGCATCGACTTCCTGGCCGAGCCGATCGACTACCTGACCCGCCAGTGGGAGGCCGTGCTCTCCTTCACCGGCGAGCGCCTCCAACTCGCCGGGGGCTACTACGGCACCTCCTTTTCCGACAAGTACAAGGCCCTCGTGGTGGACGGCGTGACCGACGGGCCCAACAACGTCTACAGCCCCATCGGCCTGCCCCCCGACAACGCGTCGCACCAGCTCAACTTAAGCGGCGGCTACGACTTCGGCCGCGCCACCCGGGGCAACTTCAAGCTGGCCTACGGCCGCATCACCCAGCGGGACGACTTCATCGCCACCGTCACCACCGCCCCGGGCATCGGGACCAACCTGGACGGCAAGATCGTCTCCAAGCAGGCCCAGTTCGGCGTCACCTCCCGGCCCACCGACCGCCTCAACCTGCTGGCGGACTTCCGTTACGAGGACCGGGACGACCGCACCCCCGTCCACACCTACTACACCGGCGCGAGCGCCAGCTCCCGCACCAACGGCGAGAACGAGCCCCGCGACCACAAGACCCGGGCCGGCAAGGTGGAGGCGGGCTACCGCCTGCCCATGGACTTCCGCGTCACCGCCGGGGTGGACTACGAGCAGAAGCGCCGCAACGTCTCGCCGGTCCGCTCGGTGAGCGTGCGCCAGCGCACCCGCGAGATCACCTACCGCACCGAGGTCCGCCGCTCCATGTCCGGCACCGCCAACGGCGCCCTGGCTTACCTGCACGGCGACCGCACCGGCACCCCGTTCGAGACCAACTACCGCAACGGCGGCACCCTGGGCGCCAACAGCATCGCCCCGGTGCACTACGCCGACCGGCGCCGCGACAAGGTGCGCTTCACCCTGGACTGGATGCCGGCCGAGCCCCTCTCGGTCCAGGTCGTGGCCGATGCCGCGTGGGACGACTACACCGCCCGCACCGCCCAGAACCTGGGGCCGCGCAACGGCGACCTGCGCCACGTCTCGGCCGACGCCGCCTACCGGGTCTCCGAGGCGTGGCAGGTGACCGCCTTCGCCTCCCACGACCGCTCCACCACGAAACAGAACTCCTGCGACGGCATCTCCTCCTCCGGCGGGGCCTGCGCCGCCGCCGACCTGTGGACCGCCCGCCTCGTCAACCGGGGCTACGCCACCGGCGTCGGGGTGCGGGGCCGGCTCGGCAAGCGGGTCACCGTGGGCACGGACGTGCAGTACAGCTACGACACCGGCGCCTATCAGCAGACCGGCACCCCGATCACCGTCCTGGCGGACCCCGTGGCGGACCTCTACTACAAGCAGACCACCGTGAACCTGTTCTCGGACTACGCCGTCAGCGACCGCTCCGGCATCGGCCTGAACTTCATCTACGACCGGCGCAAGACCAACGACTGGTCGTGGGTGGCCTGGCAGTACGACGACGGCACCACGCTCTACCAGGACCCCAGCGAGAACGTGGTCTTCGTCGGCGCCAACTACCACTACGCCTGGCGCTGACGCCCCGCGCCCCCCGGCCGGCGCTTGTCCCGCCGGTCGCCGGTTGCTACGGTGGGGCGTGGCCCGCCGCGCCGTCATTCGCCCCACCCTCCGCCGCCCGGCCTCCCGGGCCCCCAAGCCGTGATGGAGTACCGCCGCCTGGGCCGCTCGGGGCTGCGGGTCAGCGCCCTCTCCCTGGGGTCGTGGACCACCTACGGCAAGCAGGTGGGGGCGGACGTGGCCGAGGCGTGCCTCACCGCCGCCTTCGAGGCCGGCGTGAACCTGTTCGACACCGCCGAGGGCTATGCCGACGGCCGCGCCGAGACGATCCTGGGGGACGTCTTCCGGCGCCGCGGCTGGCCCCGCGACGGGCTGGTGATCTGCACCAAGGTCTTCTTCGGGGGCGAGGGGCCCAACCAGCGCGGCCTGTCCCGCAAGCACATTCACGAGGGGTGCCACGCGTCCCTCAAGCGCCTCCAGGTGGACTACCTGGACCTCTACCTGTGCCACCGCCCCGACCCGAACACCCCGGTGGCCGAGACGGTGCGGGCCATGGACACCCTGGTGCGCCAGGGCAAGGTGCTCTACTGGGGCACGTCGGAGTGGCCCGTGGACGCGATCCGGGAGGCCGATGCCGTGGCCCGGGAGCACCACCTCACCCCCCCGTCCCTGGAGCAGAGCCGCTACAACCTGCTGGACCGCGGCCGCGTCGAGGGCGAGCTGGCGCCCCTGTTCGACGAGCTGGGCCTGGGGCTCACGGCCTACTCCGCCCTGGCCGGCGGCGTGCTCACGGGCAAGTACCTGGAGGGGACGCCCCCCGGCTCCCGGGCCGCGTTCCGGGGCCCGGCGTGGGAGCGGGCCCGCCTGGGGGGCACCGACGCCGAGGCCCGCAAGGCCCCCGTGCGGGCCCTGGCCGCCATCGCCGCCGACCTGGGGGTGCCCCCGGGGCGGCTGGCCCTGGCCTGGTGCCTGGCCCGGCCCCACGTCAGCAGCGTGATCATGGGGGCCTCGGCGCCCGGGCAGGTGACCGGGAACCTGGAGGCCCTGGCCCTCGTCCCCCGCCTCACCCCCGACGGGGTCGCCGCCCTGGAGAAGGCCGTCACCGCGCCCTGAACGCCGCCGCCGGCTGAACTCTCGGCCCGGATGGAGTAACATGGGCGCGCCATGCCCGACTCCGAGCCGGCGACCAGCGAGCGCGGCGGCGCGCCTGCGGACCGCGTGGCAGTCCTGGGAGAGGTGCTCTTCGACTGCTTCCCGGACGGGCCGCGCCTGGGGGGTGCGCCCTTCAACGTCGCGTGGCACCTGGCGGCGCTCGGCCTCGCCCCGCTGTTCGTCAGCCGGGTGGGGGCCGACCCGCTGGGGGAGCGCATCCGCGCCGCTATGGCCGCCCACGGCATGGACCCCGCCGGCCTCCAGGAGGACAAGTCGCGTCCCACCGGCCAGGTGGAGATCACCCTGGACGGCCGGGGCGGCCACGCCTTCCGCATCCTCCCCGACCAGGCCTACGACCACATCGAGCCCGGCCCCGTGCGGGCCCTGCTGGGGCGCGATCCCCCCCGCCTGGCCTGCTTCGGCACCCTCTGCCTGCGGGCGCCGGAAAGCCGGGCCGCGATCCTGGAGGCCCTGGCCGACGGCCCCGGCACCCGCCTGCTGGACGTGAACCTGCGGGACGGCTGCTGGACCGAGGCCACCGTGCGCCAGGCCCTGGAGCACGCCACCCTGGCCAAGCTCAACGACGACGAGCTGGCGGTGCTCGGCCCCCTCCTGCTGGCCCCCGACCCCGGGGACGCCGAGGGCCGGGCGGCGGCCCTGCGCGCCGGATTCGGCCTGGAGGCCGTGTGCGTCACCCGGGGCGCGGCCGGCGCCGTGTGGCACGCCCCCGAAGGCCGCCACGAGGCCCGGGCGACCCCCGCCCGGGTGGTGGACACGGTGGGGGCCGGCGACGCCTTCACGGCGGTCCTGGTCACGGGGCGGGCGCGGGGCTGGCCGGCCGCCGCCACCCTGGAGCGGGCGGCGGACTTCGCCGCCGCCGTGTGCGGCCTGCGGGGGGCCTGCCCGGACGATCCGGCCTTCTACGCCCCGTTCCGCGCCGCCTGGGGCCTGGGCGGAGGGTCCCCGTGAGCGGCGACCGCGGCCTCTACCTGGCCCTGATCTCGGTCCACGGCCTCATCCGGGGCCGGGACCTGGAGCTGGGGCGCGACCCCGACACCGGCGGCCAGGTGCTCTACGTCCTGGAGCTGGCCCGCCACCTGGCCCGCCACCCCAAGGTGGCCCAGGTGGACCTGTTCACCCGCCAGATCCACGACAAGTCCCTGGACCCCGGCTACGCCGAGCCGATGGAGCTGATCCCCGACGGCTCCGGGGCCCGCATCGTGCGAATCCCCTGCGGCCCGCGCCGATACGTCCGCAAGGAGCTCCTGTGGCCCTACCTGGACGAGTTCGTGGACCGCACCGTCAGCTTCTTCCGGCGCCAGCGCCACACCCCCCACCTGTTCCACAGCCACTACGCCGACGCCGGCTACGCCGGGCGCGAGCTGTCGCGCTTCCTGGGCATCCCGCAGGTCCACACCGGCCACTCCCTGGGCCGGGCCAAGCGCGCCAGCCTGGTGGCCTCGGGCGAGAACCCGGATCGGATCGAGCGCCGCTACCGACTGCGGGAGCGGATCAACGCCGAGGAGCGGGTCCTGGAGCACGCGGCCCTGGTGATCTGCTCCACGCGCCAGGAGGTGGAGGAGCAGTGGGGCGCCTACCAGAACGCCTACAACACCGAGCTGGCCGTGATCCCGCCGGGCACCGACACCACCCGCTTCTCGCCCCCCGGGCGCAGCTTCCACCGGCCCCCCATCCAGGCGGCGGTGGACGGCTTCCTGCGCCACCCGCGCCGCCCCATGATCCTGGCCCTGGCCCGCCCCGACCCGCGCAAGAACCTGCGCCGCCTGGTGGAGGCCTACGCCGGCTCCGAGCGCCTGCGGGCCCACGCCAACCTGGTGATCGTGGCCGGCAACCGGGACGACGTGCGGGACATGGAGGAGTCCGCCCGCAACGAGCTGACCGAGCTGATGCTCGACATCGACCGCTACGCCCTCTACGGCCACGTGGCGATGCCCAAGCACCACGCCTCCGACGACGTGCCCGACCTGTACCGCCTGGCGATGCGCCGCCGGGGCGTGTTCGTCAACGCCGCCCTCACCGAGCCGTTCGGCCTGACCCTCATCGAGGCCGCGGCCTGCGGCCTGCCGGTGGTGGCCACGGACGACGGCGGCCCCCGCGACATCATCGGCAACTGCAAGAACGGCTACCTGGTCAACGCCCTCGACCCGGCGGACATCGCCTCCCGCGTCGAGGCGGTGATCTTCGACCGGGAGCGGTGGCGGCGCCTCTCCCAGGCCGGCCTGTCCGGCGTGCGCCGCCACTACACCTGGACCGCCCACGTCGCCAAGTACGTCAAGGAAGTGCGCGCCATGATCGACCGCAACCGACCCCAGGGCCTGCCCCGCCGGCGCAGCGAGGCCAGCCGCAAGCGCCTGATCCAGATCGACCGCCTGCTGGTGTGCGACATCGACAACACCCTCGTCGGCGACCGCGACTCCCTGAAGCGGCTGCTGGAGGCCGTCAGGCGCGAGCACGACAAGGTGGGCTTCGTGGTGGCCACCGGCCGCTCCCTGGAGCTGACCATGGAGATCCTCGAGGCGGAGGAGATCTCCCGTCCCGACATCCTCATCACCTCCGTGGGCACCGAGATCCACGAGGGCCCCTATCTGGACCCGGCCATCGGCTGGACCAACCACCTGAAGTACCGCTGGGACCGGGACTCCGTGGTCAAGGCCCTGGACGACATCGAGGGGCTGTCGCTGCAGGGGGGCGAGGGGCAGCGCCCGTGCAAGGTGAGCTACTATGTGGACGGCTCCCGGGTGGCGCCCCGCGCCGCCGACCCGGCCCAGGAAGGGGGGACGAAGATCCAGAAGGAGGTGGAGCGGCGGCTGCGCAAGGCCGGCATCCGCTTCAACACGATCTTCTCCCACGGCCAGTTCCTCGACGTGCTCCCCTTGCGCGCCAGCAAGGGCAAGGCCATCCGGTACCTGGCCGACAAGTGGGAGATCCCTGTGGAGCGGATCCTGGTGGCCGGCGACTCGGGCAACGACGAGGAGATGCTGCGCGGCGCCACCCTCGGGGTGGTGGTGGGCAACTACAGCCCCGAGCTGGAGGCCCTGCGCGGCCGGCCCCGGATCTACTTCGCCAAGGCCCACTTCGCCGCCGGCATCCTGGAAGGCATGGACCACTACGCGTTCCTGAGCCCCGAAGGGCCCAACCCCGAAACCGGCGGGGCGACCTAGCCCTCACACGACAAGGACCCGCAAGGCCCGTGATCACCCGCTTCGAAGCCGCCCTCGCCCAGCAGCGCGAGGCCCTCTACCCCCTGTTCCAGGACCTGCTCGGCCTCGGACGGCCGTTCCTGCTGCGTTCCGACGTCGCCGACGCCCTCAACAGGTACTGCGCCGAGCACCCCAAGGCCGGCGCCTGCCTGCGGGACCCCCAGATCGAGCAGTGGTTCCGCCAGATCCAGGAGGCGGTGGTCGGCCCCACCTGGATCTGCCTGGCGGTGCGCACCCAGATCGCCCGCTGGGTGTTCCTCCGGGTCCACATCGAGGAGATGATCTCCGAGACGCTCTCGGTGCAGGACTACCTGGAGCTCAAGGAGCAGATCATCCTGGGCCCCAGCCCCTACCGGGCCCAGCCCCTGGAGCTGGACATCGGCCCCTTCGGGCGGGGCTTCCCCGCGATGAGCAAGGCCAAGGGCATCGGCCGTGGGGTGGAGTTCCTCAACCGCCACCTGGCCAGCCAGATGTTCCGCGACCGCGAGGCGGCGGGAAGCCGGATGCTGCACTTCCTCAAGCTGCACCAGGTGGACGGCCGCTCCCTGATGGTCAACGAGCGCATCGCCGACCTGGCCTCCCTGGAGGAGAACATCCGCGAGGCGGTGTCCTATCTTCAGCAGCAGTCCCCCGAGGCCCCCTGGAGCGACCTGGCCCACGACCTCCAGGTGCTGGGCTTCGAGCCCGGCTGGGGCGGCAAGGCCAAGCGGGTGCAGGAGGCCCTGGAGCTGCTCGCGGACCTGCTGGAGGCCCCCGACGCCCCCTCCCTGGAGCGCTTCCTGTCGCGCATCCCCATGATCTTCCGGATCGCCGTCATCACCCCCCACGGCTGGTTCGGCCAGGAGGGGGTCCTGGGGCGGCCCGACACCGGCGGCCAGGTGGTCTACATCCTCGACCAGGTGCGCGCCCTGGAGGCGCACATGTGCCGCTGGTTCGAGGAGCAGGGGGTGCAGGTGCAGCCCCGCATCCTCATCGTCACCCGCCTGATCCCCAACGCCGAGGGCACCCACAGCCACGTGCGCCTGGAGAAGGTCCACGGCTGCGAGTTCACCGACATCCTGCGGGTCCCGTTCCGGGAGAAGAACGGCGAGGTCGTCCCCCAGTGGATCAGCCGCTTCAAGGTCTGGCCCTACCTGGAGTCGTTCGCCCTGGAGGCCGAGCGGGAGCTGCTGGCCGAGATGGGGCACCGCCCCGACCTGGTGATCGGCAACTACTCCGACGGCAACCTGGTCGCCTCCATCCTGGCCCACCGCCTGGGGGTCACCCAGTGCAACGTGGCCCACGCCCTGGAGAAGTCCAAGTACGTCCTGTCCGACCTCTACTGGAAGGACAACGAGGCCACGTACCACTTCTCCACCCAGTTCACCGCCGACCTGATCGCCATGAACATGGCGGACTTCATCATCAGCAGCACCTACCAGGAGATCGCCGGCACCCAGGACAGCGTGGGGCAGTACGAGAGCTACACCCACTTCACCCTGCCGGGCCTGTACCGGGTGGTGGACGGCATCGACCTGTTCGACCCCAAGTTCAACATCGTCTCGCCCGGGGCCGCCGCCGACATCTACTTCCCCCACACCGACAAGGAGCGGCGCCTGCCGGCCCTCCAGCCGGACCTGGTGTCCATGCTGTTCGACGCCGACACCGGCGTGCCCCACCGGGGCACCATCGCCGACCCGGACAAGCCGGTGATCCTGAGCATGTCGCGCCTCGACCGGATCAAGAACCTCACGGGCCTCGCCGACGCCTTCGGCAACGACAAGCGCCTGCGGGAGGCGGCCAACCTGGTCATCATCGGCGGCCACGTGGACCCGGAGGCGTCGGCCGACGAGGAGGAGGCCGCCGAGGCCCGGCGCATGCACGAGATTTTCGACCAGCACGGCCTGGACGGCACGGCCCGCTGGATCGGCGTGCACCTGAGCAAGCCCCAGGCGGGGGAGCTCTACCGCCTGATCGCGGACCGCCGGGGGGTGTTCGTGCAGCCGGCCCTGTTCGAGGCCTTCGGCCTGACGGTGATCGAGGCCATGGTCTCGGGGCTGCCCACCTTCGCCACCTGCTACGGCGGCCCCCTGGAGATCATCGAGGACGGCACCTCGGGCTTCCACGTGGACCCCAACCACCCCGAACTGCTGTCGACGCGGATCGCCGACTTCCTCGAGCGGGCCGCCGCCGACCCGGAGGCGTGGGACGCCGTCTCCCGCGCCGCCGTGGACCGGGTCCACAGCCGCTACACCTGGGACCTGTACGCCGAGCGCCTGCTCACCCTCTCCAAGGTCTACGGCTTCTGGCGCTTCGTCTCCGACCTGGAGCGGCGCGAGACCGTGCGCTACCTGGAGATGTTCTACCACCTCCAGTACCGCCCCCTCGCCGAGCGCGTGCGCGGATCGTAAGGCCGGCCCGGCGCCGCGGGGCCGGGATCGCTCCTACGCCGTCCGGGGGAAGCCCAGGGCGGCGTGGGCCTGAGCCGGCCGGTCGGGGGCGAAGGCGTCCAGGGCCACCGGGGGCGCGGCGTCCGTGAGCAGGCAGGCCAGGGCCTCCGCCGTGGCCGGCGCCAGGATCACCCCGTTGCGGTAGTGGCCCGTGGCCACGTACAGGTTGTCGAGCCCCGGTAGCCGCCCCAAGTAAGGCAGCCCGTCCGGCGTGCCGGGGCGAAAGCCCGTCCAGTGCCGCTCCACCTCGGCGTCCGCCAGCGCCGGGGCCATCTCCAGCAGGGCCCCCGACAGGAAGTGCAGGCCCTCCAGGGTGGTGCGCCGGTCGAACCCGGCCATCTCCATGGTGGCCCCCACCAGGATGCGGCCGTCGGCCCGGGGCACCAGGTAGGCCCGGTCGTGCTTGACGATGCGGCGCAGCCGCCCGGGCTCGGCCTTCAACAGCAGGATCTGGCCCTTCACCGGCGCCACCGGCAGCTCGAAGCCCGCCGCCTCCGCCAGCGCCCCGGACCAGCTCCCGGCGGCCAGCAGCACTCGGGCCGCGGCCAGGCGCCCGGTGCGGGTGCGCACCGCCGTCACCCGGCCCCCCTCCCGCTCGAACCCCGTCACCTCCTCGCCGGTGTGGAACGTGACCCCCAGGGCCCGGGCCGTGCCCTGGGCCGCCCGCGCCAGGCGCGGGTTGCGGATCTGCCCCACCTCCGGCCAGAACACCGCCCCCAGCACGCCTTCGGCCAGGCACGGCTCCGCCTCCCGCGCCTCGGGGCCCTTCAGGCGCCGCACCGGCCAGCCGAAGCGCTCGCTCCACGGCAGAGCGGGGGCCAGTCCGGCCCACTCCGCCGCCCGGAACACCGGGATGATGAGTCCCGTGGCGCGCAGCTGGGGGTCCACCCCCGAGGCCGCGGTCAGCTCCGCCACCAGGTCCGGGTAGAGGGCCAGGCTCCGGTTCACCAGGCGGCTCAACGCCTCCGGATACAGCCACGGGTAGATGGGTGAAAGAATGCCCGCCCCGGCCCAGGACGCCTCGCGGCACGGCTCGCCCCGCTCCACCACCGCCGCCCGCGCCCCGCGGCGCGCCAGGGCCACGGCGGTGAGGGTGCCGATGATGCCGCCGCCGACGATCAGGACGTCGGGCAGCGCGTCGGGGTGGCGATGGGTCGCGCGCGTCACGGTGCCTCCGGGGTACGCCCGCATTCTCCGCCCCCCGGCAAGACCGCGCAAGCCCCGCGCAACCCCGGCGGGACGGCCCGTCCGTACCCCGGGGGCCGCCGTCAATTCCCCGACGCTCGGCCGCACCGAAATGCCCGTCCCGCCCCCCCGATACACCCCCCCGCCCCCGCCGCGCCGCCCCGGGGCCAAAAAATCCCCCTAGTGATTTCAACACCTTCCGTTTCCCCTGGGGCGGGGACGCCGGGAAGCCGCCCGGTGGCACCGCCATTGCTTTTCCATCCGCCGGGCACCGATCCCCGGCTCCCCAGGCCGGCGGCCGGGCCCCGAGGCGTCAACCCCGGAGGATTCCATGACACCGGACATGGTGGTCGAGATCGGCAAGCGCGCCCTGGAGGTCACCCTCCTGTTGGGGGCGCCCATGCTCCTGTTCAGCCTGGTGGTGGGCGTGGGGATCAGCATCCTTCAGGCCACCACCCAGATCAACGAGGTCACCCTCACCTTCGTCCCCAAGATCTTCGCCGTGTTTTTGGCCCTGGCCGTCTTCCTGCCGTGGATGCTGCAGCTGTTGATCGGCTACGTGACGGACCTGTTCGCCGGCATCCCGGGGCTGGTCGGCTGACGATGCCCCTGCCCTTCGACTTCGCCCAGTTCCCGGCCTTCCTGCTGGTGCTGGCCCGGGTGGGCGCGATCGTGGCGGCCATGCCGCTGCTGGGGGAGCGCACGGTGCCGCGCCAGGTGCGGGCGGCCCTGATCCTGATGCTGGCCCTGCTGCTGTTCCCGATGGTGGCCGGCGGCTTCGCGGACCGGGTGCCCCAGAGCCCCCTCGGGTGGGTCCCGGCCCTGGCCCTGGAGGTGCTGCTGGGGGGCGCCATCGGCTACTCGGTGCGGCTGATCACCGCGGCCTTCGAGTTCGCGGGCGAGATCACGGGCTACGTCCTGGGCCTCTCCCTGGCCCAGGCGGTGGACCCCCAGACCCGCCTCCAGGTGCCCATTGTGGGCCAGTTCCTCACGGTGCTGAGCTTCCTGACCTTCCTGGCCATCAACGCCCACCACGTCCTGATCGGGGCCCTGGTGAAGAGCTTCGAGTGGATCCCCCCCATGGGCGTGACCGTTGGGGCGGGGTTCGCCGACCTGGTGGTGGACCTCACCTTCCAGGTCTTCCGCCTCGGCCTCCAGATCGCGGCGCCGGTGGTGGCGGCGATCCTGCTGGTGAACGTGGGCATGGGGATCATGGCCCGGGCCGTGCCCCAGATGCACGTGATGATCGTGGCGATGCCCCTGACCATCGCCATCGGCTTCCTGGTGCTGGGCCTGAGCCTGCCCTACGTGTCGGGCGTGATGACCCACGCGTACGGCGGCCTGGACGACACCTTCGCCCGCCTGATGACGAGCCTGAGGTAGCCCCGTGGCCGACGAGCAGACCGGACAGGAGCGCACCGAGCCCGCCACCCCCAAGCGGCGCCAGGACGCCCGCAAGAAGGGGCAGGTGGCCCGCAGCCGGGAGATCCCCGTCGCGGTGGGCATCCTGGCGGGGGCGATGTTCTTCTGGGTGGCGGGGCCGGCCCTGATCGGCGGCGCCGGCGACCTGATGCGCGCCGGCTTCTCCCACGTGGTGCGGCCCGACCTGTCGCCCCCCGCGTTCCGGGCCCTGCTGCTCTCCACGGCCGCCTCGGCCATCGGCCTGCTGACGCCCCTCATGGCCGTCATGCTGGCGGCGGGGGTGGCCGCCAACGTGCTCCAGACCGGCCCGGTCCTCAGCCTCGACCCCCTGGCCCCCAAGCTCTCCAAGATCAGCCCCGCCGCCGGCCTCAAGCGCATCTTCTCCGCCGTCACCCTGGTGGAGCTGGTCAAGTCGATCCTCAAGCTGGCGGTCATCGCCGCCGCCGTCTACGGCGTGTTGCGCGCCGAGGCCGGCCACCTGCCGGAGCTGGCGGGGCGGGACCCCCACGTTCTGCTGCCCTACCTGGGCGCAGTGGCCTTCCGGGTGGCCGTCACCACCGGGATGGTGCTGCTGGTGGTGGCGGTGGTGGACCTCGGCTTCCAGCGCTTCGAGCACGAGAAGCGCCTGCGCATGACCCGCCAGGAGGTGAAGCGGGAACTCAAGGAGACCGAGGGCGACCCGATGGTCCGGGCCCGCATCCGCAGCATCCAGCGCGAGGCGGCCCGCAAGCGCATGATGGCCGACGTGCCCGGCGCCGACGTCGTGGTCACCAACCCCACCCACCTGTCCGTGGCCCTCAAGTACGAGGGCGCCACCATGGCCGCCCCCCGGGTGGTGGCCAAGGGCGCCGGCCACGTGGCGATGCGCATCCGCGAGATCGCCCGCGAGGCGGGGGTGCCTGTGCTGGAGGACAAGCCGCTCGCCCGCGCCCTCTACAAGACCGTGGAGGTGGGCCGCGAGATCCCCTTCGATCTCTACCAGGCCGTCGCCGAGGTGCTGGCCTTCGTCTACCGCGTCAATGACGGCCGGCGCCAGAGGGCGGCCCGGTGAGCGCCGCCGCCTCCAGCCGGCCCCTGGCGATGGTGCGCGACTCCGAGGCGCTGCTCGCCATGGCGGTCGTGGGGCTGCTCATCATCATGGTGGTTCCCCTGCCGCCGCTGATGCTGGACCTGCTCTTGTCCTTCTCCATCACCCTGGCGGTGGTGATCCTGCTGGTGGCCCTCTACACCCGCAACCCCCTCGAGTTCTCCGTCTTCCCCTCCATCCTGCTGATCGCCACCCTGCTGCGCCTGGGGCTCAACGTGGCCTCCACCCGCCTGATCCTGCTCAACGGCGACAAGGGGGGCGACGCCGTCGGCAAGGTGATCCAGTCCTTCGGCAACTTCGTGGTGGGCGGCAACTTCGTGGTCGGGCTGGTGGTGTTCTCGATCCTGGTGGTCATCAACTTCATCGTGATCACCAAGGGCGCGGGGCGCATCGCCGAGGTGGCGGCGCGCTTCACGTTGGACGCCCTGCCCGGCAAGCAGATGGCCATCGACGCCGACCTGAACGCGGGCCTCATCGACGAGCGCCAGGCCCGCGAGCGCCGCACCGCCGTGGCCCGCGAGGCCGATTTCTACGGGGCCATGGACGGCGCCAGCAAGTTCGTGCGCGGCGACGCCATCGCCGGCATCGTCGTCACCCTGGTCAACATCTTCGGCGGCCTGACCATCGGCGTCGGCCAGCAGGGCCTGTCCCTCGCCACGGCGGCCGAGAACTACACCCTCCTGACCATCGGCGACGGCCTGGTGGCGCAGATTCCGGCCCTGGTCATCTCCACCGCCGCCGGCATCGTGGTCACCCGGGCCGGGGCCAGCAACCAGCTGGGCCAGGACATCTCCCAGCAGGTGCTGCTCCAGCCCAAGCCCCTGGGCACCGCGAGCGCCATCCTGGGGTTCTTCGGCCTGATCCCGGGCCTGCCCCACGTGGCCTTCCTGGCCCTGTCGGCGGGCCTGGGGGCGCTGGCCTGGCGCATGGTGCAGGTCCGCGAGACCGCCGCCCGCCAGGCCGCGTCCGAGGCCGAGCAGGCCGCCCGCGAGGCGCCCCCCGCCCGGGAGTCGGACCAGATCGAGCAGCTCATGAGTCTGGACCTGATGGAGCTGGAGGTGGGCTACGGCCTGATCCCCCTGGTGGACGACCGGGAGCACGGCGACCTGGTGGGCCGCATCAAGGCCATCCGCAAGCAGGTGGCCGCCGAGCTGGGCATCGTCGTGCCCCCCATCCACATCCGCGACAACCTCCAGCTGGGCGCCAACGACTACGCCATCCTCATCAAGGGCAACGAGGTGGCCCGCTGGCAGGTGACCCCGGGCCGGTTCCTGGCCATGAGCCCCGGCGGGTTGACCCGCGACGTGCCCGGCACCCCCACCCGGGAGCCGGCCTTCGACCTGCCCGCCGTGTGGCTCGACGGCGCCCACAAGGACCAGGCCCAGCTCGCCGGCTACACCGTGGTGGACGTCCCCACCGTGATCGCCACCCACATCACCGAGGTGATCCGCCGCCACGCCTGGGAGCTGATCGGGCGCCAGGAGGTCAAGGAGATGGTGGACCGGCTGGCCCAGAGTGCCCCCAAGGTGGTCGAGGAGCTCATCCCGGACCCCCTCACCCTGGGGCAGGTCACCGGCGTGCTGCAGCGGCTCCTGCGGGAGCGGGTGCCGATCCGGGACCTGCGCACGATCCTGGAGACCCTGGCGGACGCCGCCGCCGTGACCCGGGACCTGGACCTGCTCACCGAGCACGTTCGCCAGGCCCTCTCCCGCAGCATCACCCGCCAGCACGTGGGGCCCGACGGCAAGCTCGCCCTCATCACCCTGGCGCCCCAGGTGGAGCAGCGCATCCAGGGCGCCATCCAGCAGACCCCCCAGGGCAGCTACCTGGCCCTGGACCCGGAGGAGGCCCAGGGGGTCATCGGGGGCATCTCCCAGGCCGTGGGCCGGGCCGTGGGCCACGGCCACGCCCCGGTGGTCCTGGCGGCCCCGGTCATCCGCGGCCACGTCAAGCGGCTCAGCGAACGGTTCCTGCCCAACCTGACGGTGCTCTCCCCCAACGAGATTTCCCCGGGTGTGGAGGTCCGCTCCATCGAGACAGTCGAGGTCTAAGGTGCAGATCAAGCGATTCGAAGCCGACAACATCACCCAGGCCCTGAAGGCCGTCAAGGCCGAGTTCGGGGCCGACGCCGTGATCCTGGAGACCCGCCGCGTGGGCGGCGGGGGCAAGGCCGGGGTCCAGGTGACCGCGGCCTGGGAACCCGCCGGCGCCCCCGCCGGGCGGGACGCCGCCGCGGGCCGCCCCGCGCGCCGGGCCCTGGCGGCCCTGCCGGCCGAGGCCCCCCCGGGGGTGGTGGACCCGCCCTGGGCCCGGGAAGCCTCCCGCACCCCCAAGGCCACTCGCGCCGGCCAGGACGCCGCCGGCGCGCCCGTGGCCGCGGGCGGCACCGCCACCCTGACCCTGAGCGAGGTCCAGTCGGCGCTGGTGCCGCTCCGCGAGGAGCTGTCCGCCGTGGGGGCCGAGCTGAAGGCCCGCACCGGCGCCGAGGGCCTGGCCCGCCTGGGGGGCGAGCTGGCGGCCTTGAGGGCGATGGTGAGCGACCTGGTGCTCGACCGGCGTGCCGCCGCCCTGCCGGAGGCGGCCCGCTCCGCCTACGAGACCCTGGCCGACCGGGGCCTGCCCCGGGACCTGGCGGCGGAGCTGGCCGAGGCCGCGCCGGACGGCAACCCGTCCCGTCTGGAGGCCGCCCTGGCGGAGCGCGTCCCGGTGGCGGGGCCGCTGCTCAAGGAGAGGGGCCCCCGCCGGGTGCTGTTCGCGGGCCCCACGGGGGTGGGCAAGACCACCACCATCGCCAAGCTGGCGGCCCACTACGCAGTCACCGAGAAGCGCTCCGTCGCCCTGGTCACCCTGGACACCTTCCGCATCGGCGCCGTGGAGCAGGTGAGCACCTACGCCCGCATCATCGGCATCCCCTGCGCCGTGGCCGCCGACCGGGCCGAGCTGGCGGCGCGCCTCAAGGAGTTCGCCCGCCACGACCTGGTGCTCATCGACACCGCCGGGCGCAGCCCCAAGGATGCCGACCACGTGCCCGGCCTGGCCCGGGTCCGGCCCGAGGGGGTGGAGGTGCAGCTGGTGCTCCCCGCCACCCGCCCGGTGGCGGACCACCGTGCCATCCTGGCGGCGTACGCCCCCCTGGCCCCGGCCGCCCTGGTGCTCACCAAGCTGGACGAGGCCCAGGGGCTGGGGGCCGCCCTCCACACCGCCCTGACCGCGGGCATGCCGGTGAGCTACCTCACCGACGGCCAGCGCATCCCGGAGGACCTCCAGCTCGCCTCCGGGGCCCGGCTGGCGGCCCGTTTCCTGGCCGGGGAGGGCCGCTGATGCCCACCGTCACCCAGGAGCAGCAGCTCACCCGCTGGGTCCACCGCAAGGGGGCCGCCGTGCGGGTGCTGGCGGTCACCTCCGGCAAGGGCGGCGTCGGCAAGACCAACGTCACCGTGAACCTGGCCGTGCACCTGGCCCGCAAGGGGCACCGGGTGCTGGTGCTGGACGGCGACATGGGGCTGGGCAACGTGGACGTGATGGTGGGCCTGACCCCCGCCCGCACCCTGGCGGATGTCTTCGCCGGCACCCATACGCTGGAAGAGGTGCTGGCGCGCGGCCCCGAGGGCATCGACATCGTGCCCGCCGGCTCCGGCGTGGCGCGCCTGACGGAACTGGGGGAGGAGGGCCAGCTGCGCCTGCTGGCCGAGGTCTCGTCGTTGCCCACGCCGCCGGACTACCTGCTGCTGGACACCGGGGCGGGCATCGGGGCCAACGTGCGGTTCCTGGCCGGCTGCGCCCAGGAGATCCTGGTGGTCACGGTCCCGGAGCCCACCGCCATCACCGACGCCTACGCCCTGATGAAGGTCGTCTCCCGCCAGTGCGGCGAGCGCCGCTTCCGCCTGGTGGTGAACCTGGCCTCGGGGCGGAAGGAGGCCCTGGACGTGTTCCGCCGCGTGGCCCTGGCGGCCGACCGCTTCTTGGGGGTGGCGGTGGACCTGGCGGGCTTCGTGCCCCGCGACGCCGCCGTGGGGCGCGCCGTGCGCGACCAGAGCGGGGTCGCCAGCCGGGCCGCCGGCGCCGCCTACGCCGCCCTGGCCGACACCGTGGAGGGGTGGGCCTCGGGCTTTCGCCAGAAGGGCGGACCCCAGTTCTTTTTCAACCGCGCCGCGGGCCGTGTGCCGGCCGGCGCAGAGACCCAAGGAGGGTGAACGTGGAAAAGGCCGGCAAGCGCGACTACGGGGTGGGCGTGGCCAACATCTCCACCGAGGTGCAGGAGCGGCTCATCGCCGAGTTCGCCCCCAAGATTCGGATCATGGCCAACCGCCTGGCCTCCCGCCTCCCGCCCCACCTGGACGTGGACGACATCATCAACGTCGGGATCATCGGCCTGATGGACGCCATGACGAAGTACGACCCCGACCGGGAGACCCTGTTCAAGACCTACGCCGAGTTCCGTATCCGGGGGGCGATGCTCGACGAGATCCGGGCCATGGACTGGGTGCCCCGCAGCATCCGGGAGAAGGCCTCCAAGCTCCGGGCCACCTACCAGGACCTGGAGCAGAACCTGGGCCGGCCCGCCAGCGAGGAGGAGGTGGCCCAGGCCCTGGGGATCGAGCTGCCCGCCCTGCACCGCATCCTCCAGCAGGTCTCCCACACCGCCGTCCTGAGCCTGGACGACCTCGGGGTGGACGCGGACCGGGAGGTCAACATCCTCGAGTGCCTGGCCCAGGAGGGGGCCGCCGACCCCCTGTCGAACCTGATCCAGCAGGACATGTGGGACCTCCTGGGGGAGGCCATCGAGCACCTGCCCGAGAAGGAGCGCATGGTCCTGACCCTCTACTACTACGAGGAGCTGACCATGCGGGAGATCGGGGGCGTTCTGGGCATCACCGAGTCGCGGGTCTCCCAGCTCCACAGCCAGGCCATCCTGCGGGTCAAGGGCAAGATCGCCCAAGTGCGGGAGCGGCGCCGCGCCGGGGGCCGGCGTGGGGCCCTCAAGGGGGAGGGCGCGCCGACCGAAAAGAAGCGTAAGTACGCGTCATCGACGCCATAACTCCGTGGATTTCTGGGATTCGCGCAGGTCGAACGGGAGAGACCGATGAAGTTCCTGATCGTGGACGACTTCTCCACCATGCGCCGCATCGTGCGCAACATCCTCAAGCAGCTGGGGTACACCGACGTGGAGGAGGCCGAGAACGGCAGGGAGGCCCTCCAGAAGCTCAAGCAGACCCAGTTCGACTTCGTCATCTCCGACTGGAACATGCCCACGATGACGGGCCTGGACCTGCTCCGGGAGGTCCGCGCCGACCCACGGCTCAAGGCACTGCCGTTTCTCATGGTGACGGCCGAGTCCAAGCAGGAGAACGTGGTGGAGGCCATCAAGACGGGGGTGAGCAACTACATCGTCAAGCCGTTCACGGCCGACGTGCTCAAGGGGAAAATCGACAAGATTCTCGCGGGCTAACCGCCCCGCGCGACCAGCAAGGGAGGGGGTCGCATGACCGAGAGGGGGGCGAACGGCTCGACCCACAAGGTGGCCGCGGTCCGGCAGCTCATCGGGTTCCGCCTGGGGCCCGAGCGCTTCGGGATCGAGATCAGCCGCATCCACGAGATCATCAAGCCGCTGCCGCTGACCGTGGTGCCGCAAATGCCGCCGGGCTACTCCGGGGTCATCCGGCTGCGGGAGCAGGTGGTCGTCATCGCGGACCTGCACCAGCGCTTCACCTTCCCCCGCCCCGAGGCGGGCAAGGACACCCGCATCATCGTGCTGGCCGGCACCGGCCAGCGCATCGGCGTCCTGGTGGACGCGGTTTCCGAGGTGGTGCGCCTGACCCCCGCCATGGTGGACCCCTCCCCGGCCTTCTCCGACGGGATCTCGGTGGACTACATCGAGGGGATCGGCAAGCTGGGGACGGACCTGATCACCATCCTGGACGTGGACGCCTTGTTCCCCGACACCGCCACCCCCCCTCTGGAGCAGGCCGTGGCGGAGCACCTGGCCGGCGAACCCGCCGCCCCCGAGGCCGGCACCACCATCGTAGGAGAGGACCTGATGGAGGAGCTGGGGCGCAAGGCCGAGATCGCCGGCAAGCTCTACCACGACATCGGCGAGCTGGCGCGCTTCATCAACATGGCCCACCGCACCTTCACCGAGGCCCTGCCGGCACCGGCCATCAAGATCAAGGCCCGTGACCTGCCCACCGCCAACGATATGCTCAAGGCCGTCAACGAGGACACAGAGACCGCCGCCATGACGGTGATGGCCAACGCCGAGGAGACGGTAGGAGCCATCGGCGACCTGGAGGGCCTGCTGGAACAGATGGAGGAGGCCGTGCCCGCCGCCGCCGAGGGCCGGGCCGCCGTCTCCGAGCTGGCCGAGCGCATGCGCGGCGAGCTGGCCGGCATGCGCCAGGTGCAGGACGACACGATGATCGCCCTCTCCTTCCAGGACCTCACCGGCCAGAAGATCAAACAGGTGATCGCCCTCATGGCGGACGTGGAGGAACGCATCCTCAAGCTGGTCGTCGAGTACGGCGTCACCAGCGCCGACGAGGCCGCCGAGACCGTGGAGCGCAAGCTCCAGGACCTGAAGGAGACCAAGGAGAACCCCGAGCTCCACCAGGACTGCGTGGACGACCTCCTGGCCGAGTTCGGATTTTAAGGGCAGGGACGCGCGATGACGCCCGACATCCCCGAGGACATGGCGGAGATCTTCGAGGAGTTTCTCGCCGAGACGCGCGAGTCCCTCGCCGGCCTCGACCAGCACTTCATCGACCTGGAGGCCAACCCCGGCGACACCGGGCTCCTCAACGCCATCTTCCGCACCGTCCACAGCATCAAGGGCGGAGCGGGCTTCTTGGGCCTGAACGACCTGGTGTCGGTGGCCCACGGCTCGGAGAACATCCTCAACAAGCTGCGCGCCGGGGAGCTGGCCGTCAGCCCCGAGATCATCGACGTCGTGCTGGAGAGCGTGGACGTCATCAAGGCGATCCTGGCCCAGCTCCAGGGCGAGGCGGTGGAGGGCCTGGACGTTCCCGGCACGGTCCAGAAGCTGGACCTGATGCTCCAGTTCGCGGAGGAGACCTTGGGCTCCGCTCCGGCCGCCGCCGTGCCCGCCGCGCCGGACACCGGAGCGCCCGCGGCCGAGCCGCCGGCGGACGCCCCCGCCGACGCGGCCCCCGAGGCGCCCGACGGGTCGGCCCCCGTGGAGGCGGCGGCGACCCCCGCACCACCCGAGGCCCCGCCGGCCGAGGCGCCCCCCCAAACGCCCGCGGAGTCGCCCCCGGAGTCGCCTGCGGAGTCGGCCCCGGACACCCCCCCCGCCACGGCGGCCCCCAAGGCCGCCCCGGCCCAGGGCGCGGCCCACTCCACCAAGCCGGAGGCCGAGACCAGCATCCGGGTGGACACGGTGCGCCTGGACAACGTGATGAACCTGGTGGGGGAGCTCGTCCTGTGCCGCAACCGGACCCTCAAGCTGGTCTCGGAGCTGGACCAGAAGTACGAGGGCGACCCCACCCTGCGGGACCTGGTCACCACCGCCGGCCAGCTCAACCTGGTCACCACCGACCTGCAGCTGTCGGTCATGAAGACCCGCATGCAGCCGGTGGGCAAGATCTTCCAGAAGTTCCCCCGCATGGTCCGGGACCTGTCCCGCAAGATGGGCAAGCAGATCGAGCTGGAGATCCAAGGCGAGGACACGGAGCTGGACAAGTCGCTCCTGGAGGAGCTGGGCGACCCCCTGGTGCACCTGGTGCGCAACGCCATCGACCACGGCATCGAGACCGCCGAGGCCCGGACCCAGGCCGGCAAGCCGGCGGCCGGCAAGGTCACCCTCTCGGCCGACTACGACGGCGCCTCCATCGTGATCCGCATCGTCGACGACGGCATCGGAATCGACGTCAGCCGGGTCAAAACCAACGTCCTGAAGCGTGGCCTGATGACCGCCGAGCAGCTGGACGGCATGTCCGAGAAGGACGCCTTCAACCTGATCTTCCTGCCCGGCCTGTCCACCAAGGATCAGGTGTCCGACCTGTCGGGGCGCGGCGTCGGGATGGACGTGGTGCTCAACAACATCCGTAAGGTGGGCGGCATCATCGAGGTGGACTCGGTGCTGGGCGAGGGGTCCACCATCACCCTCACCCTGCCCCTGACCATCGCCATCATCCAGACCCTCATGGTGCGGGTGGCGGACCGGCTGTTCGCCATCCCCCTGTCGTCCATCGTGGAGACCCTCCGCCTGGAGCCCGAGGAGATCCAGACCGTGGACGGCAAGCCGATGATCCGCCTGCGGGACCGGATCATCCCCATCGTCCTGCTGTCGGAGCTGTTCCGGATCGACGGGGCCCAGCTCCCCGAGGAGGGCGAGCGCCTCAACGTGATCGTGGTGGCGCTGGCGGAGAAGAAGGTCGGGCTGCGGGTTGACACCCTGCACCAGCAGGAGGAGGTGGTCATCAAGTCCATGGGCGGGTACCTGGGCGAAGTCTCCGGGATCTCCGGCGCCACCATCAACGGCGAGGGACGCGTGGTGCTGATCCTCGACGTGGGCGCCGTCATCGATCATTTGGGGTGATGCCGTGACGAAGACGATCCGGGTGCTGGTGGTCGACGACTCGGCCTTCATGCGGACCGTGATCACCCAGATGCTGGCCGCCGCCTCGGACATCAAGGTGGTGGGCCAGGCCCCCGACGGCAAGCAGGGCCTCCAGATGGCCAGGGACCTGAAGCCCGACGTCATCACCCTGGACGTGGAGATGCCCGGACTGACGGGCCTGGAGATGCTGCGCATCCTCATGCGCAGCACCCCCACGCCGGTCATCATGCTCAGCACCCTCACCCACGCGGGGGCCGAGGTGACCATGGAGGCCATGGAGCTGGGGGCCGTCGACTACCTGGCCAAGCACATGGAGGGCGGCCCCCTGGGGATGCGCAAGATCGGCCCGGTGCTCATCGAGAAGGTGCGCGCCGTGGGCAGCGGCGACACTCGGGAGGCCCTGCGGACCACCGTGCGCACCGCGGCGCGGCCCCCGGTGCGGGTCGGCGCCCGCCCCCTGGGCCCGGTCGGCGGCCCCGGCCAGCTGCCCATGGTGGCCATTGGCAGCTCCACGGGTGGGCCCACCGCCCTGTGCGAGCTGATCCCGGCCCTGCCCGGGGACCTGAACGCCGCCGTGCTGATCGTGCAGCACATGCCGGCCGGCTTCACCCGGGCCCTGGCCCAGCGCCTCAACCGCCTGAGCGCCATCGGCGTGGCGGAGGCCACCGAGGGGGCTCCCTTGAAGGCGGGCATGGCCTACGTGGCCCCGGGGGGCCTGCACATGACGGTGCGCTCCAACGGCTCCCGCCTGACGGCGCACTTAAGCGACCGGCCCGCCCTGCCCATGGTGCCGGCGGTGGACGTGCTGTTCGAGTCCCTGGCGGCGGTCTGTCCGGAACGCACCCTGGCCGTGGTCCTCACCGGCATGGGGCAAGACGGCTGCGCCGGGGCGCGGGCCCTGGTGGCCGCGGGCGCGCGGGTTGTGGCACAGGCGAAGCGGGGCTGCCTCGTGTACGGCATGCCCAAGGCGGTGATGGAGGCGGGCCTGGCCAGCCGCGAGGTGGAGCTGGCGCACCTGCCGGAGGACATCGATATGGCGGTGAGCGCAAAGCGCGCCGCCCCGGTGGCGTGACGATCCCAACGCACCATGGCCACGGACACTAGCACCGACATCCTCCGCGCCCTGCGCCAGCTGATCAGCACGCGCTGCGGCATCGCCTTCCCGGAGGGCAAGGTGGCCTGGCTCCATACCAAGCTGGCGGACCACGTCCAGGCCCTCGGCCTGAAGGACCTGGGCGCCTACTTCCAGGTGCTGTCGCTGGAGCCGGCCCGCAGCGAGATCTGGCAGGAGGTGTTCCGGCGCATCACCACCAACGAGACCTACTTCTACCGCAACGCGGCGCAGATCAAGGCCTTCACCGAGTACCTGCTGCCGGAGGCGGTGGAGCGTCAACGGGGCAAGCTGTTCCGCCGCCTGAAGGTGTGGAGCGCGGCGTGCTCCACCGGCGAGGAGGCGTACACCCTGGCCATGGAGACGATGGAGGTGTTGGGGGCCGAGGTGGCCGACTGGCAGCCCCAGGTGCTGGCCACCGACATCGATCCGGCCGCCGTGCGCGAGGCGATGGCGGGCCAGTACAGCGGCCGGGCCCTGGCCAACGTGCCGCGCACCTACCTGACCCGCTACTTCCGGCGCGCGGGCGACGGCTACAGCGTCGCGCCGGAGGTGCGCCAGCTGCTCACCTTCAAGGTCCTCAACTTCGCCGACGAGGCCGGGATGGCGGCGCAGATTAACATGGACGTCATCTTCTGCCGAAACGTCCTCATCTACTTCGACAGCGACTTCCGTCGCCGGGTGGTCCACCACCTGTTCGGGAGCCTCAAGCCCGGCGGGTACCTGGTGATCGGCCATTCGGAGTCGTTGCGGGGGATTTACGACGGATTCACGACCGTGCGCTGCGCGGGGACCGTGATGTATCAACGTCCGGAGGCATGAGAGCGATGAAACGCCTGATCCCGAACCTGAGCATCCACCAGCGCGTGCTGCTGGGCGTCTACGTGGTCGTCCTGCTCTTCGCGGTGGCGGGCGGCATCTCGATCCTGACGGCCAACTCCTCCACCCGGGGGCTCAAGAGCGTGGCCACGGAGCGCTACCCGGCCCTGAAGGACGCCTCCCTCCTGGCGCAGACCTTCGACGACCTGGGCGAGGCGCTTTACACGGCGGCCAACCTGGGCGACACCGCCAAGCTGGACCGGGCCCACGAGCTGGTCGAGCGCTTCCGGGACACCGTGGACTCCCTGTCGGGGCGGCAGAACGCCGACACCCTGCGCCTCGAGGCGATCGGCGCCGAGTTCGACCGCAACGTGGAGATGGGCCTGAAGATCTCCAACAGCATGATCGCCGGCCAGCTCGACCAGGTGCAGTCGTTCATGGAGCCCTACGCCGCCAGCACCCAGAAGCTCAAGAGCATGCTCTCGGAGCACGTCACCAGCACCGAGCGAGGCTTCGAGTCCAGCCTGGAGCAGATGCGCCACGGACTGCACACGGCCAAGTTCACCATGATCTGGACCCTGCTGGCGACGATGATCATCGGGGCCCTCATCGCCTGGACCCTGTCCCGCAGCATCGTGGGACCGATCCTGCGCGTCTCCGAGGCCATCGACGAGATCGCACAGGGCCGCGGCGACCTGACCAAGCGCCTGCACGCCGACAAGACCGACGAGCTCGGCGAGCTGGCCAGCCACTTCAACACCCTGCTCGACAAGCTGCACGAGATCATCGGCCAGGTGGCCACGGTCTCCGGCGACATCTCCCAGTCCACCGAGACCATCGCGCGTCAGAACTCCCAGATGGCCGACGGGGCTCAGAACCAGTCGGCCCAGGCCCTCAAGATCGCGGCCGCCATGGAGGAGATGAACGCCACCGTCTCCGAGGTGAGCAAGAACTCCGCCGTGGCCGCCGACTCGGCCCGGGAGGCGATGAACATCGCCACCAAGGGCGGCGACGTGGTGCAGCAGACCATCAACGGCATGCAGGTGCTGGCCGAGCGCGTCACCCAGTCGGCCAACACGATCCATCAGCTGGGCGCCAACACCGACAAGATCGGCGAGATCGTCCTGGTGATCGACGAGATCGCCGACCAGACCAACCTGCTGGCCCTCAACGCCGCCATCGAGGCGGCCCGGGCCGGGGATCAGGGGCGGGGCTTCTCGGTGGTGGCCGACGAGGTGCGCAAGCTCGCCGAACGCACCACCCAGGCCACCAAGGAGATCGCCACCATGATCTCCGCCATCCAGAAGGAAACCAACTCGGTGGTGGAGATGATGAACGCGAGCCGCGCCGAGGCCGAGAAGGAGACCACCCTGGTCAACGAGTCCGGCGAGGCCCTCTCCAACATCATCGAGGTCATCTCCAGCGTCACCGACATGGTGGAGCAGATCGCCACCGCCGCGCGGGAGCAGGCCATCGCCACCGACGAGATCACCACCAACATCGAGGGCATCGCCACGGTGACGGAGGAGACCTCCAAGGGCGTGCAGCAGTCGGCCGAGGCCGGGCAGCACCTCAACCGCATGGCCTCCGACCTGAAGGCGGTGGTGGGGCAGTTCCGCCTGCGGGAAGCCCATCGCGCCGGGCACGGCGGCGGCCACGCGCCCCAATCCGGGCCGGTCCTCGTGGCGGACGCCGAGGGCGAGGCGGCGGCGTGAACCCGCAGCCCGCGGCCACCATGGCGGGGGAGGACACCGAGGACTCGATCCAGCTCGTGACCTTCAACCTGGGGCACGAGCTGTTCGCCCTCGACATCCTCACGGTGCAGGAGATCATCCGGGTCTCCCCCATCACCCCCGTGCCCCATTGCCCCTCGTTCGTGGACGGGGTGATCACCCTGCGCGGCAAGATCGTGCCGGTGATCGACCTGCGCACCCGCTTCGGCCTGGAGCGCGCCCCGTCCGCCACCGACACCCGGATCATCGTGATCAACGTCCACCAGGTCCTGCTGGGACTGGTGGTGGACGCGGTGCACGAGGTCACGCGCCTGGGCCGCTCGGCCCTGGAGGCGGCCGGGACGATGGGGGGAGGGACCGCCGACTACGTGCTGGCGGTGGGCAAGCTGGGGGGCCAGCTGGTCACGCTGGTCGACGTGGACGCGATCGGCACCCCCGTGGGGACGGCCTGACGCGATGGCCGGGCCGGGCCGGAAGCGGTCAGTGGGTCCGCTGGGACTTCGGCAGGTGCAGGACGTTGCCGCCGGGCGTCCGCTCCGGGGCCGCGTCCGCCGCGCGCCCGGCCAGGTCCTTCAGCAGTCGGGTCGAGGTCTCCATGAGCTCCCCGGCCGCCTTCAGCGTGACGTTGAACTGGGCCAGCGCCTCGGCGTGCCGCCCCTCGGCCCGGAGCGTCTTGAAGCGCGCGTAGTGGGCCTGGAGCTCCTCTTTCATTCGCTGAATCTGTCGGACCGAATCGTTCTGGGGCATCGGGATGATTGACCTTTCCGACACAAAAATGGCACAACACGCACCACCTGCCACCCCTCCCGGGGGTAGCAAGGGCGGTGCCGCAGCGGCATCGACGGCAGATAACCCCAGTGGTGCCAGGGACTTACGTCCGCGCCACCCGGCGGCCGGGACGCCGTCCGGGGTGCCCGGGGTGCACGACCGGCTTGCCCACACTCGGAAGAAAAGTGCCGATACTCACCCCCCGCGGCTTCGCGCTGGGGGACGCCCGCCCCGCCCGGCGGGGCGCTCAAGGGACACGATGGGGGAAGACCGAACATGCGGTGCGGGTTCCCGACGGACCCGTGCACCGATTCAAGCAAGAGGAGAGGGGAAATGAAGAAGCGGATTCGGGGCGCCAGCGGCCTGCTGTTGGCGCTGGTCGTAGCGGCCGGCGCCGCACCGGCCGTCTCCCAGGCCTTCGAGCTGAACGGATTCGGCGACGTGACCTTCACGAACGCCGAGGCCAGCAACAGCGGCGAGTCCAACAACGGGTTCGCCCTCGGTCAGCTCGACTTCTACGTGGCCGAGCAGATCGGCGACCGGATCGACGTCCTCACGGAGTTCGTCGTGGAGTCTCCGGGGGAGGGCTTCGTGGTCGACCTGGAGCGTCTCCAGATCGGATACGCGTTCAATAACAGCAACAAAGTGCGGGCCGGCCGGTTCCACAACCTGATCGGGTACTGGAACACCGCCTACCACCACGGGGCCCAGCTGCAGACCACCATCGGTCGGCCGTTCTTCCTCGAGTTCGAGGACGAGAACGGGGTCCTGCCGGTGCACATGGTGGGCCTGTGGTACGACGGTCACTTCGAGACCTCCGCCGGTCGCGTGGGGGTGGGGGTGATGTTCGGCAACGGCGCCTCCATCACCGGCGACGGGAGCGGCCCCCCCGTGGAGCTGAACCCGGACAGCGCCGGTGACGCCGACAACGACAAGGCCGTCTCGGCCCGGATCTCCTTTAACCCCTCGTCCGTCCGCGGGCTGGGCGTGGGCGTCTCCGGCCAGATGGGCAAGGTCAACATTGTCGGCGTGGGCGGCGGTGTGCCCAACGACCAGATCGACCAGACCATCTGGGCGGTGGACCTGGAGTACCTGGCCCACAACGCCGAGCTGCTGGCCGAGTACTACGCCTGGAGCAACGACAGCCAGACCAACGGCATGACCGAGGACAGCTCCGCCTACTACGTCCAGCTCGGCTACACCCTGGCCGAGCAGGTGACGCCCTACGCGCGGTACGAGTCCCTGGACGCCACGTCCGAGCCGTACTTCGACGCCGTGGGCATGACCCCGGTGGGCACGGACCGCACCAAGGCCATCGCCACGGTGGGCGTGCGGTACGACCTGAACTACCGCTCCGCGCTCAAGGCAGAGTGGCGGGCCATCGACGACTCCGACGTGGACGGGAGCTACAACGAGCTCGGCGTCCAGTGGTCGTTCTCCTTCTAGGGGATGGAAGGAGGGGTCAAGCCATGTTGCGTTATCGATCCAATTTGCGGAGCAAGGTCATGGGAACTCGGGCAATCGTGGCGGCCTTCGCCATCTGGCTCGCCGGAGTCGGGGTGGCGTGGGCCGATGACCTGGTGGTTGTCGTAAACAACCAGGCGCCGGTCCAGCAGATGACCGACAGGGACGTCAAGGAAATCTTCCTCGGGGAGAAGGCGTTCTGGGGCGACGTGAAGATCGTCCCGGTCGGTTACGTGGACGGTGCCACCATCCAGAACCAGTTTCTGGACAAGGTGGTGAACATCAGCGAGAACGTCTACAAGACGTACTGGATCAAGCGGATCTTCCGCGAGGGCGGCACGCCGCCCAGGAAGGCGGCCTCCGCCGAGGAGGCGCTGAGCATCGTGTCCCGCACGGCGGGCGCGGTGGGCTTCGTCTACGCCAGCCAGCTGGCGGGGGCGACCAACGTGCGGGAGGTCCTCCGGGTCTCCAACTGACGGCGGTGGCCGGGGTGCCCGGGCGCCCCCACCGGTCCGGACCCGCGTTTCGCGGCCCGGCCGGCGCTTCCCCGCCCGGAACCCCCGCCTACCGCCCCGCGCGGCGCTCGAACAGGAGCCTGAGGCCCGTCAGGGTCAGGTCCGCCACCCGGCGGTGGGAGACCGTCAGGTGGGGCGCCAGCAGCGGCGCCGCGCCTCCGGTCAGGTACACCGCCGCGCCCTCCCCCGGGGCGAGCGCCCGCGCGGCGTCCCCCGCCAGCCGGTCCACCAGGCCGGCGAACCCCAGCACCACACCGGCCCGCATGGCCGACTCCGTGTCGGCCCCGATGGGCCCCTCCGGCGCCGCCAGGGTCACTTCCGGCAGCCGCTCGGTCCGCGCCACCAGGGCCTCCAGGGCGATCGCCGGCCCGGGGGCGATCGCGCCCCCCAGGTAGCGTCCGTCGGCGGTCACCGCGCTGGTGGTGACCGCGGTGCCCGCGTCCACCACCACCAGGGGCCCCCCGAACCGCAGGAAGGCGCCCGCCGCGTGGGCCAGCCGGTCCGCCCCCACGGCGGCGGGGTTGCGGGTGGCCAGCGTCAGCCCCAGGTCCCAGGTGGGGTCCAGGAACAGGGGGTCGGCCCCCGTCACCCGGCGGCAGGCCTCGGCCAGGGCGCCGTCCAGGGACGGCGCCACGCTGGCCACCACCGCCCCCCGCCACGGCCCCAGCCCCGCCACCCGGTCGGCGACGGCCCCCGCGGGGTCGGCCAGGCCCCGGTGCGCCACGGCCGCCCCGTGCACTTGTGTCCCACCCCGGAACACGCCGATCCCGATGCGCGTATTGCCCGCGTCCAGGGCCAGCAGCAGCCCCCCGGCCGCGTCCGGGGCCGGGCCGGTCGTGCCGCTCATGGCCCCCGGCCGGGGAGGGGCTCGGACGACAGGGTCACGTCGCCCGCGTAGACCGGCACGGTGCGGCCGTCCCCGGTCCGCACGGTGAGCGCCCCCAGGTCGTCCACCCCGGTGGCGGTGCCCCGCAGGGCGGCGCCGGCCCGCTCCGTCACGGTCACCTCCCGCCCCAGGGTGACGCAGCGGCCCCGGTACGCCTCCAGGAGCCCCTCCAGGCGCGCCGGGTCCCCGTCCAGGACCGCGTCGAAGGCCCCCTCCAGGGCGGTCAGCACCGCCCGCAGCAGGTCCCCCACGTCCACCGGCCGGCCGGCGGCCTCGGTCACGGCGGCGGCCCGCGCACCCACCCCGGAGGGGAAGGCGCCCCGTGGGGTGTCCACGTTCAGGCCCACCCCCACCACGGCGCGCACCATCCGGTCCGCGTCGGAGCGCGCCTCGGTGAGGATGCCCGCCACCTTGCGCCCCCGCCACAGCACGTCGTTGGGCCACTTGATGTCGAGCCCGGCCCCGGCGGCGGCCTCGATGCCCCGCACCAGCCCCAAGGCGGCGGCCAGGGTGAGGAGCTGGGCCCGCTGGGGCGGCAGGGCCGGGGCCAGCACCACGGAGAACGGCAGCGACCCC